>Ga0207698_10000059_pt1 | contig 76632 bp, 73 predicted proteins | sample KBSCornC22_FD_184298 | JGI IMG/M metagenome (GOLD analysis project Ga0207698, IMG submission 184298) | Corn rhizosphere microbial communities from Kellogg Biological Station, Michigan, USA - KBS Corn C2-2 (SPAdes) (version 2) | ecosystem: Host-associated > Plants > Roots > Rhizosphere > Soil ... | reverse complement strand
TTAGAGATCACGTTGGGGCTGAATTTACTGATCTCTGTTCTCTGGTCTCTGTTCTCTGCTTTACTTCGCTCCGGTCTTGCCGGCCTTCTTCTTCAGGCGCTCATCGGAATAGCGGACGCCTTTGTTCTTATACGGATCGGGCTTGCGGAGCGCGCGCATATCTGCAGCCACCTGGCCGACCTTTTGGCGATCGATTCCCGTAACCGTCAGATGGGTCTGCTTCGGGTCGATTGCAACCTCAATTCCAGTTGGCAGCGGAAACTCGATCGGATGCGAGTAGCCCAGCGTAAACACTACAGTGCCCTTACCCTTTAGCTCCGCGCGGTAGCCGATGCCGACGATGTCCAGTTCTCTCGTCCAGCCTTTGGTCACTCCTGTGACAGCGTTAAAGACCAGTGCGCGCGTCAGGCCGTGCACCGCAGCCTTGTCGTCGCCAGAACGGTTTACAAGAAGATGACCGTCCTTCGTTTCCAGGGTGACGCCCTCCGCTACAAGCGTGGACACCTTGCCCTTGGGTCCTTCAACGAGGACTGTGTTGCCGTCCACCTTGTACTTCACTCCCGCGGGCAGCGGGATCGGCTTCTTTCCAATACGCGACATCGAATTCAATCCTTTGTTGGCTTGCGAGTCCCGATGAGATAGCCCATCGTTCCACTGCAGCCCGTGAAACAGGGATCAGAGATCAGGCGTCGGAGATCAGAATCAGTTCTCTGATTTCTGTTCTCCGAGCTGTCCTTACCACACTTCGCAGAGCAGTTCGCCGCCGACGCCTTCGCGGCGCGCCTGGCGACCCGTCATTACGCCCTTAGGCGTTGTCATGATCGAAATACCAAGTCCGCCCTGGACGCGCTTGATCTCGTCGCGGCCGATATACACACGGCAGCCGGGACGCGAGATCCGCGCAAGGTCACGAATGGCCGCTTCGCTTCCGCCGTACTTGAGGTACACGCGGAGAACCATCTTGCCATCCTCTTCCTGCGTCTTGTAGTTCGAAATGTAGCCCTCTTCCTTGAGAATGCGGGCAATCTCGGTCTTCAGCTTCGAAGCGGGAACATCCAGCTTCTGATGACGCGCCCGGATCGCGTTCCGGATCCGCGCCAGAAAATCTGCTACTGGGTCACTCAGACTCATTCCTTCTCCTTCATTCCCCGTTCGCTCCCGGTCTCACGTTCGATCAGGAGAACCAGCGGAAATGTGTACTCCAGGGTTTAGGTTTCAGAGGTCAACGAGAGCTAGAACTTTGCGTATCAGGTGCCGGCCATCAATTGAGCACTGACCCCTGATCCCTGATCTCTGATCCCTACTTCATTACCAGCTCGACTTGACGACGCCGGGGATCTCTCCCTTGAGCGCCAGGCCGCGGAAACACAAACGGCAGATGCCGAACTTCCGCAGATATCCCCGCGGGCGTCCGCAGAGCTTGCACCGGTTGTGTTTGCGGGAGCTAAATTTCGGCTTCCGCGCGTCCTTCACTCTCTTTGCAGTGGTTGCCATAATCCTCTATTCCCCTACGCGCCCTGCCGGAATGGCATGCCGAAGGCCTTCAACAGCGCACGCGCGGAGTTGTCATCCTTCGCTGTGGTCACGATGGTGATGTTCATGCCCTTCAGCTTCTCCACCTTCGCGTAATCAATTTCAGGGAAGATCAGCTGGTCGCGCAATCCGAGCGTGTAGTTGCCGCGCCCATCAAAACTCTTGGTCGAAACTCCCCGGAAGTCGCGAACGCGCGGCAGCGCCGTCGAAATCAGGCGATCGAGAAACTCATAGGCCTTGTCATTCCGCAGCGTCACCATCGCTCCGATCGACATGCCGGCACGCACCTTGAACGCCGCAATCGACTTCTTCGACTTGGTCGTTACCGGCTTCTGTCCGGCGATCAGCGTAAGATCGTTCACCAGCGGATCGAGCAGCTTGGTGTTCTGCGTCGCTTCGCCCAGTCCCATGTTGAGGACAATCTTCTCCAGCTTCGGAACCGCCATTGCGTTCTCGATGCCGAGCTCCTTCTTCAGGGCCTGCTTGATTTCTTTGTTGTACTTCTCTTTCAGCCTTGCTGCCATTCTCTGCTCTCTTTCTTCCGCTCTCGGAGTAGATCTGCACGATCCGTGTACCGTTTCGGAAGGGACTCATCCGTCGAGGCAATTGCGCTTTGCGCACTTCCTTTTCGGCTTTCAAGTTTCAGAAACCGAGGTCCTTCTCGTTGCTGACCCCTGATCTCTGATCCCCGGTTCTACTTCTTCGTGGGCAACTCAGACCCACACTCTTTGCAAACCCTCTGCTTTGTGCTGCCGTCCACCTTGTAGCCAATCTTGGCGGTATCGCAGGTGGGGCACACAAGAGCAACATTGGAAACACTGATCGGCGACTCGTGCTCGGCGATGCCGCCCTTGGTCCGCTGACCACGCTTGCTCGAAACCGTCTTCTTCACCACGCGAACATGCTCGACAAGAACCGTGCCCTTGTCGGGAAAAACGCGAAGAACGCGACCGGTTTTTCCGCGATCGGAGCCCGTGAGGACCTTCACTACATCGTTACGACGAATATTCAAACTCGGCATATTCTCTCTCTCAGAGAGCGACCGGGGGACCGGGGGTAAGCCCCTCAGTCCCTCAGTCCCTGGTCCCTTAGACAACTTCTGGTGCCAGCGACACAATCTTCAAAAACTTTTTCTCGCGCAGTTCACGGGCTACAGGCCCGAACACGCGCGTGCCCACCGGCTCGTGCGCATCGTCGATCACCACCGCCGCATTCTCGTCGAAGCGGATATAGGTTCCATCGCGACGGCGATGCTCCTTGCGGGTGCGGACGATGACCGCCTTCACCACTTTGCCCTTCTTCACCGTGCCATCGGGTGAAGCTTCCTTCACCGCGGCAGTAACGATGTCGCCGAGCCCGGCCTTCACACCCAGTCCGCCACCGAGCGGCAGGATCACCTGCAGCTTGCGCGCGCCGGAGTTATCGGCCACCGCGAGCATGGTTCTCATTTGCACAGCCATGGATTCTTCTCCTTGCCGCTCCGCCTACTGGGCGGCTTCTGCTTCGGCGGTTGTTCCAGCCGTGTCTTCAATCTGCGCCAGCGACGAACGCCGCACAATCTCTTCAAGCGACCAGCGCTTCAGCTTGCTCAACGGACGCGTCTCGCGGATTCGAACTACATCGCCAAGGCGCGCCGAGTTCTGCTCGTCGTGCGCGTAGAACTTCTTCGAGCTCTTGATGATCCTCTTGTACTTTGGATGAGCTTTGCGCATCTCGACCTCAACCACGATGGTCTTCTGCATCTTGGTCGAAACCACGTTGCCCACCTTTTCATTGCGCCGGCTTACGGGCGCCTGCTTTTCCGTTGCGGCTGTCATTCAGCGGCTCCCTTCGCTGCGCTCTTTTTTGCGCTGGACTTCTTCGCAGTCGTCTTTTTTGCGGCCTTCTTCGCTTCGCCGGCAGGCAACGTGGAAACCAGCTCGTGCTTGGCGCCGCGAACTCCCAGCTCGCGCTCACGCGCAATCGTCTTGATCTGTGCGATCTCTTTGCGCAGCTCGCGAAGCTTCTTCACTCCGTCGCTCTGCCCCATCGAGACCTGAAAGCGAAGCCGGAACAATTGCTCGGCAGAGGTCTTCTCCTGCGTCAGCAGCTCGTCGTCGCTCAAACTACGAATCTTTGCCAATTCCATCTCGTGTCTCCCGCGCTCTGGCTACAGGCGCGTAAAAAACTCTGTTACTCTGCGCTCTCGGTCGTTGCAGCCGCTACCGTCTTCTCCGCTCCGGGCCGCTGCACGAACTTCGTCTTCAACGGCAGCTTGTGCGAGGCGAGGCGCATGGCTTCCTGCGCGATCTCGGGCGTCACGCCTTCCATCTCGAACAGGATCTTGCCTGGGCGCACCACTGCAACCCAGTGGTCAAGCGCGCCCTTGCCCGAACCCATTCGGACTTCGGCCGGCTTCTTGGTGATCGGCTTGTCTGGGAAAAGCCGCAGCCAGATCTTGCCGCCGCGCTTGATGAAGCGGGTCATTGCAATACGGCTCGCCTCAATCTGGCGATCCGTAATGTAGCCGCACTCCATGACCTTCAAACCGTATTCGCCAAATGACAGCGAGGATCCGCGCCAGGCTTTGCCCCTGCGCTTGCCCTTCTGCTGCTTGCGATATTTCACCTTCTTCGGCATCAACATAACGAAACCCTCAAAAACCAGGGACTAGGGACTAGGGAATAGGGACTAGGGATGAATTCATCCTGCCGCGATTCACTTCCCGGGCCGCTTGCTTCAAATCTCATCAACAAGGCTGGATACTTCGGACCAGGGTTTCTATTCCCTGTTCCCTAGTCCCTGCCCTTAAAACACTCCCGAGCCAGTTGCTGCCGGCTGCTGCCTGCGCTTCTGCTCGTAGATATCGCCGCGGTAGATCCACGTCTTCACGCCGATCACACCGTACGTCGTCTCCGCTTCAGCAAACCCATAATCGATATCCGCCCGCAGCGTGTGCAGCGGCAGACGGCCCTGAAGATACCACTCGGAACGCGCAATTTCGTTGCCGTTCAAGCGGCCCGAGACGCGCACCTTGATTCCTTTGCAGCCGAAACGGAGAGCAGAGTCCACGCTCTTGCGCATCGCACGGCGGAAGCTGACACGCTTCTCAAGTTGCAGCGCGATGTTCTCGGCCACCAGCTGGGAGTCAAGCTCAGGCTTGTTCACCTCGATGATGTCGATGAACACCTCGCGGCTGGTGCGCTTGCCAAGCTCGGTCTTCAGCTTCTCGATCTCGGCACCCTTGCGCCCGATCACGATGCCGGGACGCGCGGTGCGAATGAGGAACCGCAGCTTGTTGCCCGGGCGCTCGATCTCAACCGAGCTCACACCGGCAGCCTTCAGCTTTTCGCGCAGCTCTTTCTTGAGCTTCACGTCTTCAACCAGGAGCTTGTCGTAGTCGCGCTCACTGAACCAGCGCGAACGCCATGGCTTGTTTACTCCCAGCCGGAATCCATAAGGGTGGACTTTCTGTCCCATGCTTTTTTCCTCAAACTCCAGGCCTACTTGCCGGCCTTTTTCTTGGCCACCGGCTTTTTCGTCGGAGCCTTCTTCGCTGTCTTGCCCGCTGCCTTCTTGGCAGCCGTTTTCTTCGCCGGCTTTGCTGCCGGTTCTTCAGCTCTCGTCACCAACTGGGTGCTGCCGCCATCGCGCTCGGCCACCGACACGATGATGTGCGAAAGCCTGCGCTGATAGCGATAGGCGCGTCCCATCGGGGCGGGACGAATTCTCTTCATGCGCGGACCATCATTCGCCACGGCCTGCTTCACATAGAGATTGTCAACATCGACATCGGTGCCCTGCTCGCCCGACACATACTTCGCGTTGTCCAACGCCGAAGTCAGAAGCTTGTGAATCACCGGAGCAATGCGCTTCTTGGTGAACCGCGCCGTCTCCAGCGCTTCCTGAATTCCCCGGCCCTTGATCAGGTCCAGCACCAGCCGCGCTTTCTGCGGCGACACCCGCTGAAACCTCGCTTCGGCCCGGTATTCTTTTGTCTCGACTGCCATTGGTCTCTTCCTCAAACTCAGCTATTAGCCTTTGCCGCTAGCTTTTGGCTTTTCCCGTCCTACTTGCCCGCCGGCTTGGCCGCAGCCTCTGCCGCTTTCGATCCGCCGGTGTGCCCCTTGAACGTGCGCGTCGGAGCAAACTCACCCAGCTTGTGTCCCACCATGTTCTCGGTCACATAAACCGGAACGAACTTCTTGCCGTTGTGCACCGCGATCGTGTGTCCCACAAACTCCGGGAAGATCGTCGATCGCCGCGACCAGGTCTTCACGACCTTCTTGTCGTTGGCCGCGTTCAGCACCTCGATCTTCGTCGTGAGGTGCGCATCTACAAACGGACCCTTCTTCGTCGAACGTGCCATATACCCTCAGCTCCTCTACTTCGCCCGGCGGCTGACGATGAATGCATCGGTCCGCTTGTTGTTGCGTGTCTTGTATCCGCGCGTCGGCTGGCCCCACGGAGTCACAGGGTGACGTCCGCCCGAGGTCTTGCCTTCACCACCGCCGTGCGGGTGATCGACAGGATTCATCGTGACGCCGCGGTTCGTCGGACGAATACCCATCCAGCGCTTGCGTCCCGCCTTGCCTATCGAAATATTCTCGTGATCGGTATTGCCGACCTGACCCACCGTAGCCAGGCACTCAACCAGAACCTTGCGCGTCTCGCCCGAAGGCAGCTTCAGAAGCGCGTAATCCCCTTCCTTGGCTACCAGCTGAGCCTGCGCACCGGCTGAACGCGCCATCTGCGCGCCCTTGCCCGGACGAAGCTCGATGGCATGAACCGTTGTACCTGCAGGGATGTTCTTGAGAGGCAGTGCATTGCCAATCAGGATGTCAGCCTCGGGACCGGAGCTCACCGTGGCTCCCACCTTCAGCCCAACCGGCTGGAGGATGTAGCGCTTCTCGCCATCGGCATAGTGCACCAGCGCAATGCGCGCCGAGCGGTTCGGATCGTACTCAACCGTTGCAACCTTACCCGGCACTCCAAACTTGTCCCGCTTGAAGTCGATGATGCGAATCTTCTGCTTATGCCCGCCGCCCTGGTGCCGAATGGTCAGGTCACCGGAATTGCGGCGTCCGCCGGTCCGCTTGCGAGTCTCGATCAGCGGCTTATGCGGCTTATTCGTCGTCAGGTCGTCATTGACCAGCGAGGTTTGAAAGCGCAACGTCGGCGTGATCGGTCTGTATGTCTTGATAGCCATCGTCTTTTGTCCTGGAGTGCTGGCCTACTGCTCGCCGCTCTCCCCGTTTCTCCGAACCGCAATCGGTTCGATATCCCTTGCTGTGAGCCCTTCCGGTCCTTCGGTTCCTCGGGATTGGTTCCCTTGTTCCCTCGTTCCCTTGGTCCCTGCCTTTACAGGTTGCTCACGTACTCCGGCAGCTTCTCGCCGGCCTTCAGCCGGACATAAGCCTTCTTCCAATCGGCCCGGTAGCCTGCGAACTTCCCGCGGCGGCGTTCCTTGCCTGCTACGTTCGCGGTGCGCACCGCAGCTACCTTCACCTTGAAGAGCGCTTCGACAGCCTGCTTCACTTCGGTCTTTGAAGCTTCAGGAGCGACGTCGAATACCAGCGTGCCTTCGGTTTCCTTCACGCCCAGACCCTTTTCCGTAATCAGGGGCCGGCGAATCACTGTGTAAATGGTCGGCATTACGCTGCCTCCGTCTGCGACGCACGCTTCGAGATGCTCTTCGTGAGAGATTCAGTCAGCTGCTCGATCGCCGACTTGGAAAAAATCGCCCGGTCGTACCGCAGCAGATCGTAAGGATGCACTTCGTTGTTGAGCACTAGCTCAACACCCTTGAGATTGCGCGCACCCAGCATCAGAGCCTGCGAAAGCGTTTTGCCGTTCTCGACGATCAACGCCGTGCGATCTACCGACAGCTTGTCGAGCGCCTGGCGATAGAGCTTGGTCTTGCCTTCCTTCAGCTCCAGGGTGTCGACCACCGTGAGTTTGCCGTCGGCCAGCTTAGAAGCCAATGCCGAACGCAAAGCGCCCAGAAGCTTCTTGCGGGGGAAAGCATAGTCATAGCTGCGCGGCTTGGGTCCGTGCACCGTGTGTCCATGGCGCCAGAGAGCCGAACGAACCGAACCGATACGGGCGCGGCCCGTGCCCTTCTGCTTCCAAAGCTTCTTGCCCGAGCCGGCGACTTCGCTGCGGCTCTTCGTCTTGTGCGTGCCCTGGCGCAGAGAAGCGCGGTAGTGCTTGACCGCTTCCCAAAGCAGCGCCTCGTTCACCTGGCCGAATACAGCTTCCGCCAGATCGAGCGAGCCCACCTTTTCGCCGTTCAGATTTACAACATCTACGTTTGCCATCGTCTTCTTCTTCCGGCGCTGCATCTTGCAACGCCTAGAAACTTCGCTTTCCTGCGCCCGTCAGGGCGCGATCACCCGCACCGCAGGTGCCTACTTGCGCTTGCCTTGTGCCTTCTTCGAAGCCTTCAACGGGTCAACCGTGGTCGATCCGGCGAATCCACGACGCTCGCGCGGAGGATTCTTGGACTTCGAAATCATCACGTATCCATCTCTCGCCCCCGGCACTGCGCCTTCCACCATCAGCAAATTCTCATCGAGATCGATTCCGCGAATGCGCAGGTTGCGAACCGTTACCTGCTCTGCGCCGTAGTGGCCCGGCATTCTCTGCCCCGGGAACACACGCGACGGGAAGCTCGATGCGCCGATTGAACCCTGCACCTGGAACATGTGGCCGTGCGACTTGGGGCCGCCGCCAAAATTGTGCCGACGAACTACACCAGCGAATCCGCGGCCTTTTGACGTTCCGATCACATCCACGAACTTCGCATCGGTGAAGATATCAACCAGCACGCGATCGCCCGCCTTCGTCTCATCCTGTCCATCCTCGGCAGCTTCAACATCCACTTCCTTGATGAACTTCACCGGCGGCGCTTCGGTCTTTGCGAAGTGTCCCGCCTGCGGCTTGGTCACGTTCTTCGTCTTGATGAACTCAACCAGCCCAATCTGTGCGGCGTCATAGCCGTCTTTCGCCAGCGTCTTCAGCTGCGTGATCACGCAAGGGCCTGCCTGCAGCACCGTAATCGGGTGCACATCGCCCTTCTCGTCGAAGACCTGCGTCATGCCGATCTTTCTTCCCAGAATCCCTGTAACCGCCATATTCCCCTCACCTCATCATGCGAACCCGAAGCTTCGCACTGCCGGGGTCCTTCCGGACCTTCTTACTTCATCTGCACTGCCTGCTCTGCCGCAACGCAGGTGCCTACTTCTCAAAAGCCTTGATCTCGACGTCCACGCCTGCGGGAAGATCGAGCTTCATCAGCGCGTCCACCGTCTGTTGCGTCGGCTCAAGAATGTCGATCAGCCGCTTGTGAGTGCGAATCTCAAACGCTTCGCGCGACTTCTTATCCACGTGCGGCGAACGCAGCACGCAGTACTTGTTCTTGATCGTCGGCAACGGAATCGGACCTGCCACCGTTGCTCCGGTGCGCTTGGCCGTCTCCACAATCTCGCCGGTCGAGGTATCCAGCACCCGATAGTCGTATGCCTTCAACCGAATTCGAATCCTCTGTCCTACCATGCCTGTCCTCGCCAGTTCTCAATTTTCAGGGACCAGCTTTTCACTGACCCCTGAACCCTGAACCCTGTCCCTTACTTGATGATTTCCGAAATCGTACCCGCGCCCACCGTGCGTCCGCCTTCGCGAATCGCAAACCGCAGGCCCTTTTCCATGGCCACCGGCGTGATCAGCTCAATCTCCAGCTGAACGTTGTCGCCCGGCATCACCATCTCCGTACCGGCCGGCAACTGCGCGATGCCCGTCACGTCGGTCGTGCGGAAGTAGAACTGCGGACGGTAGCCGTTGAAGAACGGAGTATGACGTCCGCCTTCTTCCTTGCTCAGCACGTAAACTTCGCCCTTGAACTTGGTGTGAGGCGTAATCGATCCGGGCTTGGCCAGAACCATGCCGCGCTCGACATCTTCCTTCGGAATGCCGCGCAGAAGGATGCCGGCGTTGTCGCCCGCCATGCCTTCATCGAGCTGCTTCTTGAACATCTCAACGCCCGTGCAGACCGACTTGCGGGTCTCGCGGAAGCCGACGATCTCGACATCCTCGCCCACCTTCACCTTGCCGCGCTCGATGCGGCCCGTAACCACAGTGCCACGGCCCGAGATCGAGAAGATGTCTTCGATCGGCATCAGGAAGGGCAGATCGACCATGCGCGCCGGAAGAGGAACGTTCTTGTCGACCGCTTCCATCAGCTCGTCGATCTTCGACTCCCACTGCGCTTCGCCGTTGAGCGCGCCCAGTGCGGATCCGCGGATCACCGGAACATCATCGCCGGGGAACTGATACTTTGAGAGAAGCTCACGAACTTCCATTTCCACCAGATCGATCAGCTCGGCGTCTTCGACCGCATCGCACTTGTTCAGAAACACGCAGATGTAAGGCACACCCACCTGGCGGGCCAGAAGCACGTGCTCCTTGGTCTGGGGCATCGGACCATCGGTGGCCGCAACCACCAGAATCGCTCCGTCCATCTGCGCCGCGCCCGTGATCATGTTCTTGATGTAGTCGGCGTGGCCGGGGCAGTCGACGTGCGCGTAGTGCCGGTTCGGCGTCTCGTATTCCACGTGCGCCGTCGCGATCGTGATACCGCGCTCGCGCTCCTCAGGAGCGTTGTCGATCGAGTCAAACGAACGGAACGCAATCTTCGGGTTGTGCTTCGACAATACCTTCGTGATCGCCGCCGTCAACGTCGTCTTGCCGTGATCAATGTGACCAATCGTTCCCACGTTCACGTGCGGCTTCGAACGATCAAACTTTTCCTTCGCCATAAGAAATCCAAATCCCTTTCAGTGGCTTGACTTCCAGTTGCTCCCAGGGGCGCCGGCGTTCCGGCTCCAGCCCCAAAACCGTTTACTTACCCTGCGCACGGCCGATAATCTCATCGGCGATCATGCGCGGCGCCTCTTCGTAGCGCGCAAACTGCATCGAGTACGACGCGCGACCCTGTGTCGACGAACGGATGTCGTTCACGTATCCGAACATCTCTTTCAGCGGAACGATCGCCTTGATGACCTGCGATCCCGCTGCATGTTCCATGCCTTCAATCCGTCCGCGGCGCGAGTTGATGTCGCCGATGATCACGCCCATGAACTCCTCGGGCACCGTGACTTCGACTGCCATCACAGGCTCCAGCAGAACCGGACTTGCTTTCCTCGCTGCTTCCTTGAAGGCGATCGAACCAGCAAATTTAAACGCCATTTCGTTCGAGTCGACCTCGTGGTAGCTGCCGTCATACAGGGACACCTTGATATCGACCATCGGGAAGCCCGCCAGAATACCAAGCTCCATCGCACCCTGAATGCCTTGGTCGATCGGCTTAATGTATTCCTTCGGAACCACGCCACCCTTGATGTCGTTGATAAATTCGTAGCCCGCACCCGGCGTATTTGGCTCAACACGCAGTTTGCAATGCCCGTAATTACCCGAACCACCAGTTTGGCGAATGTACTTGCCTTCGGCCTCGGCTTGCTTGCGAATCGTCTCGCGGAACGCCACCTTAGGCTCGCCCACATTCGCCTCGACCTTGTGCTCGCGCTTCATGCGATCGACGAGGATCTCGAGGTGAAGTTCCCCCATGCCGCTGATGATTGTCTGGCCCGAATCTTCGTCAGTACGAACCTTGAACGTAGGATCCTCATCCGCCAGCCGCGAAAGAGCGATGCCCATCTTCTCCTGGTCAGCTTTGGTCTTCGGCTCGATTGCAACCGAAATAACCGGCTCAGGAAACGTGATGGCGCCGAGCGCGATAGCGTGATTCGGATCGCTGAGCGTGTCGCCCGTCTTCAGATCCTTCAGCCCGACGCAAGCGCAAATATCCCCGGCGTAGATCTCCGTGATGTCCTCACGCTTGTTGGCGTGCATCTTCACGAGACGCCCAACGCGCTCCGTCTTGCCGGTACGCGGATTCAGAATCGTATCGCCAGTCTTCAGCGAACCCGAATAGATGCGGATAAACGACAGCTTGCCGAACGGATCGTTAATCAGCTTGAACACCAGCGCCGAAAGCGGCTCGCCGTCTTCTGCTTTCCGAGTCAGCTTCTGATCCGGATGCGAAGGATTAATGCCTTCCACGGGAGGCTTATCCAGCGGGCTTGGCAGATAATCCACCACCGCATCAAGAAGCGTTTGAACGCCCTTGTTCTTGAAGGCCGATCCGCAAATCACCGGGAAGACCTTCAGGTCGATAGTCGCCTGGCGTATGCCCTTCTTTAACTCCTCAATCGTCGGAGTTTCGCCTTCAAGGAACTTTTCCAGCAGAACGTCGTCCGTCTCGGCGATCACTTCGATCAACTGAAGCCGGAAGGCCTCAGCCTTCTTCTGCAGGTCAGCCGGAATCGGCTCTTCCGAGTACTTCGCTCCCATGGTCTCGTCGTGCCACAGAATGGCCTTCATCTCAATGAGATCGACGACTCCCTTAAAATTCGCTTCTGCCCCGATAGGAATCTGCAGCGCAACAGGCCGCGCTCCCAGGCGCTTCCGAATCGTGTCGAGAACGTGCTCGAAATCAGCTCCGTTCTTGTCCATCTTGTTCACGAAGCAGATACGCGGAACCTTGTACTTGTCGCCCTGCCGCCAGACGGTTTCCGTCTGAGGCTGAACACCACTCACCGAATCGAACACCGCAACCGCGCCGTCGAGCACACGCAGGGACCGCTCTACCTCGGCGGTGAAATCCACGTGGCCGGGAGTGTCGATGATATTGATACGAATGTTCTGCCACATGCACGTCGTAGCGGCCGACGTGATGGTGATGCCGCGCTCCTGCTCCTGCTCCATGTAATCCATGGTGGCGGTGCCTTCATGCACTTCGCCGATACGGTGCGTGATGCCCGTATAGAAGAGGATGCGCTCAGTTGCAGTCGTCTTCCCGGCGTCGATGTGCGCCATGATTCCGATGTTCCGGCAACGACTTAGGGGAATGTTGCGAGGCACTTGATGATCCTTTGCGGGCGCTTCCTGTCCCGCCGTTAAATGAGAGGTCCCTCGTTTCCTTGAGCCCTCGTTCTCTGCTTCTTACCAGCGATAGTGCGCGAAGGCCTTATTGGCTTCGGCCATGCGGTGCACGTCTTCCTTCTTCTTCATTGCCGCACCGCGGCCGTTCGCCGCGTCCAGCAGCTCATTGGTGAGCTTGTCGACCATGCCCTTTTCGCCACGAGCTCGGCCGTAGGTGATGAGCCAGCGAATTGCGAGCGAGGTGCGCCGGTCCGCGTTTACTTCGATCGGAACCTGGTAGTTCGCGCCACCTACGCGGCGGGTCTTCACTTCAAGCAGCGGCTTGCAGTTCTCGACGGCCTTCTTGAAGAGCTTCAGCGCGTCGTCTCCGCCGCCCTTCTCCTCCAGGTTCTTCATCGCCTGGTAGAAGATGCCCTGCGCGGTCGACTTCTTCCCGCCCCACATCATCGAGTTCACAAACTTGGTGACAAGCGTAGACCCGTAAACCGGATCCGACGCCACTTCCCGCTTTCCAATGTGCCCTTTTCTCGGCATAGTTCCTCAAATTCCTCGAGCGACGCGCGCTCTGCTTCTACTGCCCCAGTCCCGGTCCTGAGACTCCGCCCGGGAACCGCGAATTACTTCTTGCCCGCCGCTGCTCCGCCCTTGGCGCGCTTGGCACCGTACTTCGAGCGGCTCTGCTTCCGGTTGGCCACGCCCACCGAATCCAGCGTTCCACGAACCACGTGATAACGGACGCCCGGCAGATCTTTCACACGGCCGCCGCGGATCAGCACAATCGAGTGCTCCTGCAGGTTATGGCCGATGCCGGGGATATAGGTCGTAACCTCGATGCCGTTCGTTAGCCGCACGCGAGCGACCTTGCGCAGCGCCGAGTTCGGCTTCTTGGGGGTCTGTGTGTACACGCGGGTGCAAACACCGCGCCGCTGCGGCGAAGCCTGTAATGCGGGCGACGCCGTCTTGTACCGGGGGGCCGTGCGCCCCTTACGAACCAATTGATTAAATGTCGGCAAACCGAAACTCCTTACCCCAAAACCTTCTGCCCAACCTGCATTCAGCCGCGCACAGACCCTTGGCTCTTTCCATGCCTTTGGCGCGCCATAAAGCGCGCACGCGCACGGAAGCCCAGGTTGCTGCTTCGCGTCTGCCTTCGTTCCACTTCCAGACGAGAACCAGGACGGTGATCGGTCGTCCTTATAGAGGAGCCAATTCCGTTTCGCTAGTTCCGGCTCGCATAGCCCTCCAAGGTGGAGAAACGCGCGAGCACCGATGCGATCATCGCTCAACCGTCTTTCCTTCGTTCGGTTTGGCGATGTGTCCCTGCCCTTCGCAAGAGGAGAGCACTTCAGGACTCCGGCCGCTCAAACTTCCGCGGCCCTCGGGGTGAAATCCAGCTAACCTCGCTGCCGGAATCTCCCGTTACGCGCCCAACCGTTAGCAAATCAGCACACACGGAGAGGCGTGTTCTTGCGGAACCTTCTAAAGATAACAAGATTCAGAGGTCGGGTCAATTTTTCTTCGGTAAAAATCGGCCTTGGTGCAGCTCGACTTAAGCACAGGACGTAGACCCGCGATCCTAAGAGCGGCGAACCCACCGATCGGCTCCAAAAACAGAAAAGGGTGGAATATTCACCACCCCCTTCCCCTTGATCGCAAATCAGGCTATTCGATCCGCTTCAACACCCAGCTCCCGTTTTCCAGGGCGAAATCGGCCTGCTTCCGGGTGCTGAGCTTGTTTCCAGGAGTGTGCGCGAGCTGTTGGAGTACATCCGGTACGCCGTTGAGATTGACGGACTCGGTGTACTTGCCCGCTTTCGCCGTATCAGCACCGGGCAGCATCTCATCCTGAAGATCGCCCATGTCCTTTGCTCTCAGATGATTAGCAGCGACCGTCGTCACGACAATCGTGTAATTCTTATCTTCGAGGCTGGTGGGACGCCACTCAATCGTGTCGCCGCCTCCGGGCAACGCGACTGCCTTTTTACCTTCTGCAGTCAGCTTGAAATCAGCCCAGAGCTTGTTCGGGAAAACCTTGGTCCGATCCCAAAGCTTGGCTTTTGCGGCCTGCTGCATGCCGGCATCGTTGACCAGAATGTTCACCCCAACCGGCGCGGTCTGGTCGTACTTGTCCTGAACCATCTTCAATGCCTGATCCTTGCTCAGTTCAGGAGCCGATTTACACCCGGCAACCACCATTCCCACGCCTAATACTGCCACCACTCCCAAAGTCTTCCAGTTCTGCATCTTCGTCGCTCCCTCCAGCGCGCACAAATAGATCGGAATCTCAACGACCCGCCATTTTTCTCCTACTTTCTGGCTCTGTCAATGGAGTTGAATGTGACTCCAAACACAGCTGTAGGTTCAAGAGGTTGATGTCACGTGTGAATCGGCCCGCCGCCGCCTTCAATCAATCCGCCGTCACCCTCTGCTGAAGCAGTTCCAGAAAGCCCTTCTCGTCGGACTGGAGACACACCTCCGCATTTGGCGCGCCTTGACCTGGGATTGTCATCCCCTTCGCGTCCACGTCGATGTGCATCGGCTTCGCTGGACACAGGTCAGGCCGGAATGTGTAGGTGACCGCCACCGGATCGAAAAGAGTCGGCGTGAGACTGCGGTTCGGTGATCCGCCCATCCACTGGTGATAGAGCAGTGTAAGTTGATCTGTCAGCGGCGATCCATGGGCGAAGATATTCTCCCTGCCTTCCTCCGCAAGCCGAACCTGCGTGGAATCGAGAGGCATCATGTAGACCGGGACTCCCGACGCCAGCAGGGCCTTTAGACCGTCAGGGTCGTTCAGAATGTTCCATTCCGGCTCTGCCGCTTTGGGCTTACCCTGCGCATCCACTCCGTACCCGCGGTATACGCTACCGCCCATGATTACCACTCTCTTCAGCTTTTTGAACGTGGATGGATCGCGCTTGATCGCTGCCTCGACGGTGGATAGTGGCCCGATCCCGATCAGCGTGACTTGTCCCGGGTGTTCGCGTGCCGTCCGCAAAATGAACTCCGCTCCATCGCCGAACTTTTTCGGCGGGTCGCGCTTGGCATAGGCAGCCTGGCTCATGGCATTGCCGGTTTTTGTTGCGGGCCCTGCAAATACCGGAATATCGCTCCGTCCCACCGCCTTCAGGTAGCGATCCACCAGCCGCCCACGCATCTCCGTGTCGCCAAATGTGGTGGTCACACCCAGCACCTTGAGCTCAGGACTCTTCAGCGCCAGTGCCAGGGCGAACGCATCATCAATGTCATCGCCAATGTCCGTGTCGATCACGACCAGCTGGTGCCCCGAACCTTTGCTGTCTGTGCCGGCCGCTGTTTGCGCTGGCAGAGCAGGAGTAAACACGAGAAGAGCCGAAGCGAAAAGAACAATCCACGATCGAAGAATTTTCATCCCCAACACTCTAACGCTTTCGCCCTCTTCCTCTCCCGTCCATTAGTCTGTTGACGGTCGTTTCTCACTCTCTATGTCGCAATCATCTCGAACCACCCGCCGCCATTTCCTCCAGCAATCCTCACTTGCCGCTCTCGCCTCAACCCTGCCGGCCCGCTCGCTCTTCGCCGCAAACGACGGAGCTCCCGCAGCAGCAGTGAAGGACCGGGCTCCTTTGCATTCGAGCGCATTCTTCGCTCTGCCTCTCGGATCGGTTCGTCCCGCAGGGTGGCTGCGCCGCCAACTCGAGATTCAGGCCAGCGGACTCAGCGGGCATCTCGACGAGACATGGGCGGACGTCGGTCCCAACAGCGGCTGGCTTGGCGGCACCGGCGAATCCTGGGAGCGCGGTCCCTACTTCCTCGACGGCCTCCTTCCCCTCGCGTACCTCCTCGACGACGCCCGCCTGAAAGCAAAAGCCCAGAAATACATCGACTGGATTCTCACGCACCAGGCGACCGACGGTATGATCGGCCCCGCCTCCAACGACGATTGGTGGCCCCGCATCGTCGCTCTCAAGGCTCTCACGCAATACCAGGAGTTCACCGCCGACCAGCGCGTCATTCCGCTCATAGACCGCTATTTCCGCTACCAGCTCGCCGAACTTCCCAAGCGCCCCTTGCGCGACTGGGGCAAGTTTCGCTGGCAGGATGAAGCCCTCTCCGTGATCTGGCTCTACAATCGCACCGGCTCAGCCTATCTCCTCGACCTCGCGCGCATCCTTCACCAGCAGGGATACGACTGGATGGCGCAGTTCGCAAATTTCCAGTTCAAGCAGAAGATCACTGCCGACTACATCAAACTGAACGAAGGCGGCGGCCTCAAGGACCTCGCTCTCTCCACGCACGGCGTCAACAACGGCCAGGCCATCAAAACCGGCGCTATCTGGTCCCTCGTCTCCGGATCGGACACCGATCGCAAAGCCACCGCGCATATGATCGCTGAGCTCGATCGTTACCACGGCCTGCCCAACGGCATGTTCTCGTGCGACGAGCACCTCTCCGGCCGCGATCCGTCACAGGGCTCCGAACTCTGCACCGTCGTCGAATACATGTTTTCCCTCGAGCGTGCCCTCGCCGCCACCGGCGACCCACTCCTCGGCGATCGCCTCGAGCGCCTCGCCTTCAACGCTCTTCCCGGCACTCTCACCGACGACATGTGGGCGCACCAGTACAACCAGGAACCAAACCAGGTTGAATGCAGCCTGCACCACAAACCCTGGGTGAGCGACGGACCCGAGTCAAACCTCTTCGGCCTCGAGCCCAACTTCGGCTGCTGCACCGCCAACTTCCACCAGGGCTGGCCCAAGTTTGCCGCCAGCCTCTTCCTGCTCTCCGGCGATCCCAATTCCGATCAGCACGACGGCCTTGTCGCCGCCGCCTACGCGCCCTGCGAAGTTCGCGCCAACATTCGTGGAACCTCAGTCCACATCGCCGAAGAGACCGCTTATCCATTCCGCGGCGCAATCAAGCTCACCGTCAACCCCTCCGCGCCGCTCGCCTTCCCCATGCACCTGCGCATACCCGCGTGGGCCTCGGGCGCAGCCATCACCATCAACGGCAAGCCTGAGCCGCAACCCCAACCCGGGACCTTCGCGCGCGTCGAACGCACCTGGAAACCCGGCGACCGCGTTGAAATCAACTTCCCCATGCAGCCCCGCGCCTCCCGCTGGTTCAACAACTCCGTCGCCATCGAACGCGGCCCGCTCGTCTTCTCCTATGGCATCGGCGAAAGCTGGGTCAAGCTGCGCGACCGCGGCATGACCGCCGACTGGCAGGTCTTTCCGACCACGGCCTGGAATTATGCAATCAAGCTCGACCCACAAAACCCCTCGGCCGATATCAAGGTCACCGAATCTGAAATCGGGGAGACACCCTTCGCCCGCAAAACTGCCCCGGTCCGGCTGGACGTCAAAGCGCGCAAGCTTCCGAAGTGGCGAGCCGAGGACGGAGCCGCCGATGCCCCGCCTCAGAGCCTCGTCGCCAGCGAAGCCCCAGAAGAAGAGATCACCCTCATTCCCTACGCATCCGCCAAGCTGCGCATCACAGCGTTTCCGCAACTGAAGACCTGAACGGTATCTGTTTCGAAGGGTGAATCAGCTGATTGTCAGCAGCTTTTGCGACTCGATCTTCGCTTCATCCAGTTGAATATCGAATCCCGGCCCCGTCGGCCGCGCAATGTGGGCCTGTTGGACAACCACCGGGTTCTTTTCAAAATGCATGTAATTCCGCATCTTGATCACCAGGTACTCGCCCAAAGGAAACGTCATTGGCGACTGGCTTAAGATCACATGGACTGCCGCCCGCAAACTGTGTCCGTGCGGAATCACGCGCACATCGTGCAGTGAAGCTACCGTCCCGATCTTTACCAGTTCGCTCGCGCCGCCGCACCACTCCGGATCGGCCTGCACCACATTCAGAGTGTTCGCCTGCAGGTAGCGCTCAACCTCCCACCGCCCGTAGAAGTGCTCTCCAGAAGCCAGCGGCACGCTCGTTCCTTTCCGTATCGCCGCGAAGCTGTCAACCTTCTCCGGATGCGTCACCTCTTCCATCCAGAACGGCCGGTATTGCTCCACCCGCTTTGCCCACTCCAGCGCATAGTCCTGGTCCCATCCGCTGTAAGCGTCAAACATGATCTCGTACTCATCGCCCAGCGTCTCGCGCAGCGTCTTCACCAGCTCGACATTTTTTGCCATGCCTTCAGACCCTGACCCCGGCCCGTAGCCCATGAACCACTTCTGATAGCGGAATCCCTCGTTTTTAAGCTCCACGGCCCGCTTTCGCACCGCCTCAGGCTCCAGAGAGAAACCCAGCGCACTCGCGTACATCTCCACCCTGTCACGCGAGGGCCCTCCCAACAGACGCCACACCGGCACACCGAAGAACTTGCCACGCAGATCCCACAGTGCGTTGTCGCACGCGCTGATCGCCATCATGAATATTCCGGCGCGCGATTGCCGGTTGGAGCGGTACATCTGGTCCCACAGCACGTCACCCGCAAGCGCATCCTTCCCAATCAAGAAGTGCTGCAAATCTTCGAGGACAATCGCCGCCGCTTCTCGCTCGATAGGCCCATACAACCCCTCCAGCCCCGCCCCCGTGCGAATCCGAAGGTAGATCGCCTCATACCCGACGTCGCGCTTTCCCGCAGGCTTGTCACTGTAAGGCGCTCTCCGGAGCTCGTCGTAGACATCCAGCGGATTCACTTGCCACTGGTGATCGACTCCGGCCTCTTCCGTGATGTGTCCATGAAGCTCCAATAGCTCGAGGGCATCGATCTTGAGTGAGACCAGTGCATCCGGGCGGTCTGGGCAGCGAACCGCGCCTGAAGCAACTCCCGTCGCCATGGCTGAGCCCGCGAATGCGCTCGTCGCCGTTACGCCGCTCAAAAACCGTCGCCTGCTAACCGTCGGACCACTACCCAGCATTCAGCACTCCCGCTCTCCAGCAACCTTTCAGTTGCGCTTCTCCAACGCATCTACAATCTTTTCGGTATCGTAGACACACCCGCCCCAGACGCCTCCGCTCGCATTCACCAGTGCCGCCCAGAGCCGCGTATCCTCCGGAAGATCCGGATGCGCCTTCAAATCGGCTCTCGGCTTCCTCTCCGCCAGCCTCCGCGCGCCCTCGTCCGCTCCAAACACACCCGAAGCATCCCCAACTAGATTCACCGTCCCGGTCAGCGCACCGCGATCGATCACAATCTCGATCAGGTCGCCCTCCAGCACCTTCCCCACCGACCCGCCCGCCAGAGCCTCCGGCGAAACATGCCCGACGCACGCCCCCGTGGAAACCCCGCTGAAACGCGCATCCGTAATTACCGCCACATGTTTGCAGTGCGGCAACTGCTTCAGCGCTGAGGTCACCTGGTAGGTCTCTTGCATCCCTGCGCCCTTCGGCCCACCGCAGATCAGCACAAGCACATCCCCATGCCCGATCCGCCCCTGCTTGATTGCCGCGATCGCACCCTCTTCTGTCGTGAAGACCCGTGCCGGGCCACGATGCCGATAGACGTTGTCGTTTCCGATCAAGGTTGGATCGATCGCAGTGCTCTTGATCACCGAGCCCTCTGGCGCAAGATTCCCCACTGGGAAGCAAACCGTCGCAGTCAGTCCCCGTGAGCGAGCCTTATCCGGCGCCATGATCACTTCATCTGCATCGATTCCATCCAGGTCTCTCAGTCTCTTGCGAAGCGTTTGCCGCCGCTCGCTCTGCTTCCACCAGTCCAGGCTCGCATCGAGCGACTCTCCAGTCACGGTCTTCACGCTTGTATCCAGCAGCCCCGCATCTCGAAGGTGCAGCATCACCTCTGGCACGCCTCCGGCAAGAAACACCTGCACCGTAGCAAACCCTCGCGGCCCGTTTGGAAGTGCGTCGACGAGCCTTGGCGCCTCTCGATTGACAGCCTCCCAGTCCTCACGCGTCGGGCGCCTCAATCCCGCCGAGAACGCTATCGCCGGCAGATGGAGCAGCAGATTCGTCGATCCGCCAAACGCCGCATGCAACACCATCGCGTTGCGAATGGCCGCATCCATCAGCACATCCCTCGCACCCAACTTCGACTCATGCAACCGGATGATTGCACGCGCCGATCGCTTCGCCGCATCCAGCCAGATGGCCTGCCCTGAAGGAGCCAGCGCCGTATGAGGCAGCGACAGCCCTAGCGCCTCACCCACAACCTGCGCCGTCGCAGCCGTTCCTAGGAACTGGCAACCTCCGCCCGGCGAAGCACACGCCCGGCAGCCCACCTCCTGCGCATACTCCAACGTGATTTGCTGTTGCGCATAACGCGCACCGATCGTCTGCACCTTGCCGGCATCCTCGCCGCTCTCCGGCAGCAGCGTTACCCCACCCGGCACCAGTACGGCCGGATGCGCCCCCGCCGAAGCCAGTGCCATCATCATCGCCGGCAATCCCTTATCGCACGTCGCAACCCCCAGCACACCCTTGCGCGTTGGCAGCGAACGCGTCAGCCTTCGCAGAACCATTGCCGCATCATTGCGAAACGGAAGCGAATCCATCATGCCCGCCGTGCCCTGGGTTCTGCCGTCACACGGATCCGTACATGCTCCCGCAAACGGAACTGCGTGCAGCGCCTTCAATTCGCGAGCCGCCTCAGCCACGAGCAGCCCAACCTCCCAATGACCCGTGTGAAACCCCAGAGCAATGGCTCTTCCATCCTCCGCGCGCACGCCGCCGTGCGTGCTCAGAATCAGAAACTCCGGATCGAGGAGCCGCGACGCCTCCCAGCCCATGCCCGCATTCTGGCTCATGCCAAAAAGATTCCCTGAAGGCTCCGTGACCAGCATCTCCGGCGACAGCGGCAGCAACCCCTCCGGTCCCGGCGCGTGCGTCTTCACATCGCACAGTTCTGCGCGATCCGTCTCCAGCACCGACTTGAGCGAAATCGAGCTAATATTCCAACTCCTTCTTTTGCAGACATGCAACGCTTCGGTTGCACTAGCTCAACGAATCCAGCCTAACGTGTGCTCTGCGTCGTTCCCGTAGCCACCGGGGTCAGCCGGAACACATGCGGCTTTGGCAGCGCGGCCTCATACAGCAGGTCCTCCTGCATATTTTCAAACGATTGCATCGCATCCCTCCCTCCCTCGGAAGGGATTTCAGCCCCGCGTGCGCGCATGCGGGCGTGAATAAAATGCGTATCATCCCGATCGCGCACCAGCCACCCCACGGACTGCGCCTGGTGAAACATGGGTGTCGGATAGTCAGCCAGATTGATTCCGCTCTCCAGCGCCTCCGGAGAGAACGTGTCCACCGCATTGCCGTCAATGCTCAACGTGTAGCGTCCCGGCCCCAGGCCCGTCACACGAAGCATCTCCTGGTTCAACTGCTTCTCGATGTCCGACACATCCAGCAGCAACGCATCCGAGGCATTGGTGCGCATCAGTGGCAAGGGCAACCCGTATTCGAGCGTCGTCCACTTCAAGCCCTCTCCCGTCTGCTCCACCTTGCTCACCGATGCATTGCGCGCCGCCGCGACCGTTCCCGTGCCACCATCCAGCGTGATATCGGATACAAGTGCCGGCGCGTGCCATCCCTTCAGCACCGCCTCCGCCATCACCCAGTGCGCCAGCGGATCGGGATGCACACGGTCCGGCAGCAACAATGGCGCGATCTTCGAATCCATACCGTCTGCCTTCTGTATCGCCGCGACCACAGCAGGATTCAAATTCACAAACGCCGCTCCGTACTTGTCCGCCAGGGACTGATCGATCTCGGCAAAGTGCTGCATCACGGCGTTGTATCCGCCGGGAAACGTCACCGGCCGCGTCACATCATCGAACGGCGAAGGACCCAGCAGGGTCAGACGCACTCCCGGAACATGCTCTCGAATCGAATCGAGCAGATGCTGATAACCCTTCACGTACGTCTGCTCAATCTCATCCGTCGTCTGCCGATAGCTCCCATCGTTCATGCCGAGCATCACCGTCACCACGGTGGGCTTCTCTGAAAAGACGTCCCGCATCAGCCGTTGATCAACAGGTCCGGCCCATCCGCCGGTTACACGATCGCCGCCGATCCCCGCTCCATAAAAGTGCACTCGCATCCACGGGAAGCGTGTCGCAACATACACCTGCACCCACTGGTTGTAGAGGTTCTGCTCGGTTATGCTGTCGCCATAAAAGACAACGGTATCGCCGTTGTGCAGATAAAATCCCCGCGCATTTGCCTCGCCACCTGCAGGAATTCCGTCTTTCGTTTCGATCTTCGGCGTCTCCACAACCACGCCAGCAGGTGACTGTATTCGCAGCGATTCCGCGCTCATCGGCTCCGCAGGCGCTGTCGCCACTGCCACCAGCGAGTCCGCGCATCCGTAATACAAAAACCACTTGTCGTGGAAATGGACGAGTCCCTCGGCGAACGTCGTTCCTGCCGCATACTGCCCGGTCTTCTCGTACGGCAGTTCCGGCTTCAGCACCGGCTTGTCCGTCTGCTGCAGCAGGTGCGCCGGATTGCTGGCCTCAAACAGGGCTTCACCCGCGGCGTACGCACTCGGGCCCAGTGCGGGATCACCGCCCTCTTCCGCGTTCTTTCCGTCGTAGAGCACCACAATTCCCGCGCTCGTCAAAATCGGCGGAGGTCCCGTTTCCGGAAACGTGCTGTCAAAGTGCCCCGGGCGCGGACGCAACAACTCCACAGGCTTTCCATCCGTGCCTTCCACGGGACTCCAGTGAATCGCATCTTCCGACGTTGCCAGCCTGATCGATCCTTCGCCCCAGTACATCCAGTAGCGCCCGTTGATCTTCGCCGCAACCAGCCGCCCATCCTTCAGCTGCGTCACGATCCCCGCCGACTTGTACATCAGGTCGGCATACTTGCCGCCCGATGCTGTCAGAAATGCCGGTCCGTGCTTGGTCCAGTGCTTCAGATCGCGTGAACTCGCAATACCCACGGAATACGTCTTGCGATTCCATTGCGTGTACGTCAGCACATACGTGCCGTCTTCGCGCTCCACGATGCGCGGATCTTCCACGCCACCGGGCCACTCGCGCGACTTCTGATCGTCCTCCGCGGGGTAGAACACCGGCTCGCCAGAGCGCTTGAAATGAATGCCGTCCTCGCTCTCCGCCATTCCCAGACGCGACGTATGCCCGCCGATCTCCATCGCGCCTGAATTGTCCTCCGCCCGATACAGCACGTGAATCTTGCCATGACGAACCACCGCTGCCGGGTTGAAGGTATGCAGAGCCTCCCACTGCACGGGCTTTTTTGCGATCGGATCCTGAAAAGTCGATGCCGCGTTCGGAGTGATCACGGGATTCCCAGTCGCTGGCCGCGCAAATGGTCCCACGACCCAGGGCGATGTCCCCTGCGCGCAACCCGCAGCGGCACCCATCAAGACGACCAGCCCGGCAATCAACTTCAGAGCGTTCTTCAAACCCATTCTCCGCACCTGCCAATCTTAAGCCGGGTGACCCACACTTCGATTCTGAGATGTGGGAACGATCCCCACAGAGACTCAGCTGTTCGCTGCCCTGTAGAAGCTCAGCGCAGCATCCCCCTGCTCCAGCACACGCGTTCGATCGAGCACGCCATACCGTTCTTCCAGCTTTTCTTTGCGCCGATGCTCAGCAATCACCACCGCATCCTGCGCCAGCAATCGCGACGCCTCTCCCCCCAGCAATCCCAGCGCCAGAGCGTACTCCTCCTGCGCCTCGTAAGGCGGATCCATGAACACGACATCGAAGGAGAATGCCGCGCTCTCCGGTCGCACCTTCTTCAGGAAGGCCGCTACACCCACCGACTCAACGCGAACCCCGCCGCGAAGACCCAGATTCTCAAGGTTCGAGCGAAGGATTTTCAGCGCTGCCTCGGCCCGCTCGACCAGCACCACCCGCTCAGCTCCGCGGCTGGCTGCTTCGATTCCCACCGCGCCCGAACCCGCATAGAGGTCTAGAAAACGCGCTCCCTCGATCCGCGGCGCCAGAACGTTAAAGAGGGTCTCGCGAAGGCGATCGCTTGTTGGCCGCGTCGCCATCCCTGCGGGGGCCACAAGAGTCCTCCGGCGTAATGTCCCTGCAATCACACGCATCGCGAATCAGCATACCGGAAGCGCGCCTCTCGCCGGACCTTCCCCGTCCACATCGCTGGGCGCGCCTTTTACAATTCCACTATGCGCGGATGGACGATCCCACTGGGCCGATGGATGGGTGTGGAGATGCGTATGCACATCTTCTTCCCCGCCCTCGCACTGGTGTGTCTTGGCCTGAGCAGCGGCTCCGGCTCCGGAGCGCTTCGCGGAATGGGCCTCTTCTGTCTCTGCGTCGTGGCGGTCTTCGTACGCGAAACTGCGCGTCTCATCGTCGCAGCCTACCTCAATCTCAAGCTCCGCGCCGTGCTGCTGCTTCCCATCGGGGGACTCTTCGCCTACGCTAATCCCGAGAGTCAGGACGCCGCGAACAAAGGCGTCGGCGAATTCGCCATGGCCCTCACCGGCCCGGTCGTCAACCTGCTTACGGCGCTCATGATTGCGGTCGCCGCCATCGGGGCAGGTGGAGACGTTCAGTTGCTGACTCGTCCGCTGGTCACACCAGACCACCTCGTCCGAAGCATGGTTTGGATGCAGGTCGGCATGGGTCTCCTGCACCTGCTTCCCGCCTATCCGCTGGATTTCGGCCGCCTGCTGCGCGGCAACTTTGCCCGAGTCCATGGGCTCACGCCAGCGGGTCGCGCTGCGTCCGGCATCGGTCAGCTCATCGCCGTCGCGGTTATGCTCGTCGGCTGGCTTGTGGTGCACAGCCCATGGCTCATCATCGCCGGCTTCTTCATCATGATCGGCGCACAGATCGAAGACCAGGGCGTCTTTTTCCAGTCGGTAGTCGACACCGTCCACATGCGCGAGGTGATGCTCACCGACTTTGCAACTCTCTCGCCCTCTGACACGCTCGCCGACGCCCTCGTCCGCTGCGTGCATTCTTTGCAGGAAGACTTTCCAGTCGTCCGCGGACCGCAACTGGTTGGGATCGTTTCGCGTCAGCGCATCGTTGAAGCCCTGCGCAACGACGGCAACGGCTACATCCAGGGCATCATGTCGCGCGCCTTCCAGGTTGCCCGTCCAGAAGACACCCTTGGTACCACCATCCGCCGTATCTCCGCAGGACATGGCCTCTCGCTGATTCCAGTCACCGAGAGCGGCAAAGTCGTCGGTATCGTCAGCGTGCAGAATCTGATGAGTTCGATGTCTCTGCTGTCAGAACAGCGCCGCCTCGAATCCGAAGAAGCCAGCGAATAGAAGCGCCCCTCTTTCGAAGCAAAATCTCTCAAGCGAAGAGTAGCCGTGATACTCGCGCCAACGCTCGAGTGGGCCTGTTTAGGTCTGCTTTTATGTTGGGTCAGGCGCCGACCACTTCAATTTCCTACGTCGTAGAACAGCCTCTGAGAACATTGCTGCGGAATATAAGACAACGCAGAAAGCCAGTCCAAAAGCGAGGGCCACGCCTCCATCGCCAATTCGTCCGAGGACATGAGAAACGCTCGAGATTCTTTGTTCTCGCAGCGCGAGAAGGACATCGGTCGCGTGCCAAGTGAAATTCAGCAGGGACATCAGAAATATGAGCGTTGAGATGTCCTTGAATGAATGTGCCTTTGCATAGCAATCGGTCCACAATCCATCAACGACGGCAATGGGGGCCGGAATCCTCTGTGCTCTGCCAAGCTTGCGCAGATTTGCTGTCAATTGGATGATTCGAATCAAAAACACTATGACAAAAACCAATAAGAACAGCGCAAACACCTGCATATACCAGGGCTGCGGACCGCAATTAGAAACTGGCTGGAACGAAACTGTCTGTTCCTCTTGCATACTGGCTTTTTTGCCGCTGACCTTGATTTGAAGCGCCTACTTTATTGGACACCAGCAGTTTGGAGATTGTTCCTGGTGAGAAGTCGTCCACTCTTCCTTTCACAGTTGTTCGTCTCGCCTGACCCGAGGCACTACCATTTTCTAAGCGATGTCCGACACTCTAGCACCCGGCCTCTATCTCGTCGCCACGCCCATCGGCAACCTCGGCGACATCACGCTTCGCGCGCTTGAGATCCTCAAGGCCGCCGACCTCATCGCCTGCGAAGACACCCGCCAGACACAAAAGCTCCTGAACCACTACGACATCCTTACGCCCACCATCAGCTATCACGAGCACAACGAGCGTGAGCGCGCCGCAAAGCTCATCGAAGAACTCAAAGCAGGCGCACGTATCGCCGTAGTCTCCGATGCAGGCATGCCCGGCATCAGCGACCCCGGCTCCGTCCTCGTCCGTGAAGCCATCGCTGCAGGAATCAATGTCATTCCCATCCCTGGCGCCAATGCCGCTCTCAGCGCCCTCATCGCCTCCGGCCTGCCTTCAGACGAGTTCCACTTCATTGGCTTTCTGCCCGAAAAAGCCGGAGCCCGGCGCACTCGACTCGAAGTGCTCGCTACTCAACCTCGCGATTCCGCGGAAACCGCCATCTTGTACGAGGCCCCCCACCGCATCGCCGACACCCTCGCCGACGTCGAAGCCGTCTTCGGCCCCGCCCTTCGCATCGTCGCCGCACGCGAACTCACCAAACTCCATGAAGAATTCCTGCGAGGGACCATCGCCGAAGTACGAGCACAGCTCGCCGTCCGCGACCGCGTCCGCGGCGAATTCGTCCTCCTCCTCGAGCTCCCACCGAACACAAATAAATCGGGTGCTCCAGGTCTGCCGCCTTTGGAGACCTGGGTGTCGATCTTAGATCAGATCAAACGTCTCCAATCCGAATCCAACCTCGACGAAAAGGAAGCCCTCAAGCGACTCGCCCGCAAATCCGGCAAATCAAAGAGTGAGTTGTATCGCGAACTTCAGCGCGAGCGCGCCAAACGCCGATAGGGCCTAGTCCCTAGTCCCTAATCCCTAATCCCTTGAGAAGCAGTAGCGCTTCCCTCGCCGTTCCCACGACCTCCAGCAACCCTCTGTTCTCCGGCTTCAGAAACCCCGCCTCTACCGCTCGATCCAGAAACGTCATCAGCCCGTTCCAATATCCGGACGTGTTGATCAAGACGCAGGGCTTGGCATGCAGGCGAAGCTGCTTCCAGGTCACAATCTCCATCATCTCGTCGAGCGTCCCGTATCCTCCGGGCAGCATCAGGAACGCATCGGACAGCTTCACCATGCGCGCTTTACGCTCGTGCATCGTTGGGACCAGTTCCAGTTGCGTCAGCCCGCGATGCGCAATCTCGCTGCCCGACAAAATCTCCGGAAGAACGCCAGTCACCTCGGCGCCACCCGCCAGCGCGGCGTCTGCCACTGCACCCATCAATCCAACGCTTGCGCCGCCGTAGACGAGCCCCAGGCCCGCCTCCGCGATTGCACTGCCAAGTTCTTTTGCTTCCGCCAGAAAGGCTGGATCGGTGCCGCTAGCCGACCCGCAGTACACGGCTACTCTCTTCACTGACATTCTCAATCCAGAATAGCGCTCAACAGAGTCCCGGGATTCAATCGACCCGTATGCTCCTACTGGCCTGACGATTGCGATCGAACCGGGATTGCGGGTGCGTGTCCGAAATTATTCGTCCAATCGCTCCACGCATCGAACTGCTTCCTCGAGAGCCCAATCGAGCCCTGAACCCGGTCCGGCCCGACCTCAACATCCCTCAACCTTGGTGGCCGCGAACCGTCGCCGCCCCCGGCAACAAACACCTCGGCAAACGAGGCCGGTTTCTGTTCGAAATACCTCGCGCCGCGATCCGACTTTGCATGCAGCGCGAAATGCACCCGAACCTTCGGTCCGAAGCGCACGCCCACCATCACCACTTCTGCGCCCTCGAAGACTCTCGCCCACGGACTCGACGCATGCGGCGAAGTGTAGTAGGTGGGAGCCTTGGGCAACGAACTCAGCACATCCCATGCACTCACGTCCCGCGGCAGCTGACTCAGCCGTTCCCGCAGCACCATGTCCACGTCCGCACGTTTGAGGTACCGCTGCAAAGCGACCCGGGCCATCGTTGGCGTTCCGAAGATCACAACACGATTTTCGAGAATGATCAGCCAGCGATCGCTCACAATCAAACCCTGCTCGCGCGCGAACGGCCTGATCAGCATCACCGTCTGGCCCTCGTATTCCGTCTGCTCCGCACCGTTGACCTGCAAGGACCGGATAATCGCATCCCGATTGAAACGTCCCGCCACCAGCAGCAGGTGTTCCGGCAACTGTCCACCGATCGGAGAAGCGGCAACCTCGATCACTTCTTCGAAGATCCGCTCGTGATCAACCCCAGCAATCGCCTGCCAGTCGGCCAGATCGAGCCGGTTATTGCGTGTCGATAATATGAGTTGCCCATGGTGATGATCGTCTTGGTAGTTCTCGAAGCCGGCCACAATCTGCGCGCCCGGTGGGACCAGCCATAGCAATTTACTGCTTGTTGGCGAAGCTGAGGACGAAATCGAAGCGAATCCCGCAAGTATGAGCAGGAAGCACAAACCGCAAAATCGAGAGCCCATTGACCCACTCCCCTCGCACCGGGGTGGTCGCTCATTAGGGGTCTGCTGGGCTTACATCGGGCGCAAGGTCAAGATGCTTTTTTACAACTTGCGAGAGTACCGCTCTAGTTCATACCCGCCTATGTCGGGGGTCACACCATGTATGTTCATGGAACACTCCAGGTTCCTAACCGATACCTGTTAACCGGTTTCGGAAAACACAAGAGTTGCCGCTCCGCGATCCAGGCACGAACATCGCTGGAAAGGTAAACTAGGGTAAGGATCTTTCCCTCCGGACGCCACCCCTTGTCGCAGTCGCTAATCGCTAAACTCAATCCAGAACAACGCGCTGCCGTCGAAACCACGGAGGGCCCACTGCTCATCCTGGCTGGAGCCGGTTCGGGCAAAACGCGCGTGATCACAAGCCGCATCGCATGGCTGATCCAGGAAAAGGGAGTCGCGCCGGATTCCATTCTTGCCGTTACGTTTACAAACAAAGCCGCTGCCGAAATGGCCGAGCGTGTTGAGAAGTTGATGGGCCATTCTTCCCTCAGCAAGCCTCTCCTCGCCACCTTCCATTCGCTTTGTGTGCGTATTCTCCGCCGGGATATCGAAGCGCTGCGCGTCAACAACCAGGGCCTCACCCGATCATTCGCCATCTTCGACGAGAGCGACCAGCAGAACATCGTCAAGCAGGTGATGCGCCGCATGGGGCTGGACACGAAACAACTCACGCCGCGTACCGTTCTCAGCCGCATCTCCTGGGCCAAGAACCACATGGTCGATCCGCAGGAGTACTACCTCGGCTCCAAAGATCCCGACAGCGAGCGCATCGCCCACATATACAAGAGCTACAAAGACGAGCTCCGCAAAAACAATGCAATGGACTTCGACGACCTGCTCCTCGAAGCCGTGCGCCTCCTCAAGGTCTCCACGCCCACGCGCGAGTACTACCAGCGCAAATATCGCTACGTTCTCGTGGACGAATACCAGGACACCAACCGGCCTCAATACGAGCTGATGAAGCTGCTGGCCGGAGAACACAAGAACGTCTGCGCTGTTGGCGACGAAGACCAAAGCATCTACTCCTGGCGCGGCGCCGACATCCGCAACATCCTCGAGTTCGAGCAGGATTTCCCCAACGCCAAAATCGTCCGCCTGGAACAGAACTACCGCTCCACGCAAGTCATCCTCGAAGCGGCCGGCGCTGTCGTCTCCAACAACCTGCGACGCAAAGGCAAAAAGCTCTGGACCGATCGCCAGGGCGGCTCTCTCATCGGCTACTACGAGGCGCCCGACGGCGAGAACGAAGCGCTCTTTATCGCCGACCGCATCCAGAAGTTCCTCCGCGAATCCACGGAATCCGGCGACGAAGCCCACTGCGCCGTTCTGTACCGCACCAACTCGCAATCCCGCCTGGTGGAGGAAGCGCTCCGCCGCTACGGCATCAGTTACTCGATGGTTGGAGGGTTCAGCTTCTACGAACGCGCCGAGATCAAGGACCTGCTCAGCTACCTTCGCCTTGTTCGCAACCCGCACGACTCCATGGCGCTTAATCGCGTCATCAATACCCCGGCCCGTGGAATCGGCGCAACAACTCTCGCCACCCTTGAGCGAATCGCGCTTGAAACCGGCCAGTCCACATGGGATGCGATGAAGGCTTCTATCGATCAGAATCTCATCTCAAGCCGTGCTGGTATGGCACTCGGATCATTTCGGCAACTCATCCTGGACGCGCAGGCCATGATGGATCCCGACTTCGCGGGGAAACTTTCCGAAGACATCGGCTCCGAAGACGCCGACACCGATTTCAGCTTCGGCGCCGCCGAGCCTACCGCAGAGGAGAAGCAGGAAGTCGCCGACGCTCTCGATGCCGCAGCAGAGTTCAGCTTTGGCAGCAACCAAAACCAGATTCCGCTCCTCGACGCCAGCCACTTCTCGCCCTTCGCCGAGCAGCCCGCACGGCCATTCCTGAAAATGCCGAAAAAGCCGCAAAACGATCAGGCGTCCACTCGGGTGCAACAGTTATCCCCTCTTTCTAAAGATCGGTCCCAGCACAGTTCCCAGGAGAAGCGTGGGAGAGAATTCTCGGACGTTGACGGACCATTGTCTGAAGACGAAAACCCCTTCCGCAAACCCGGCGATCCAGCCACGCTTCCCGAGCTGATTCGCTTCATCATCGATCGTTCCGGCTACATCAAGGCTCTTGAGGCCGAAGCATCGCCCGAGTCCTTCAGCCGAATCGAAAACCTGAAGGAACTTGCCAACGCCGCGCACGACGCCGAAGTGCGCAGTGAGACTTTGGCCGACTTTCTCGATCACGCGGCGCTCGCGTCCGATACCGACCAGTTCGATCCCAGCGCCCGTGTCACTCTCATGACCCTGCATGCCGCGAAAGGCCTCGAGTTTCCGCTCGTCTTTCTCGCCGGGCTCGAAGAAGGTCTCTTCCCGCACTCGCGCACGCTGATGAATCCTGAAGAACTCGAAGAAGAACGCCGCCTCTGCTACGTCGGCATGACGCGGGCCATGAACACACTGATCCTCACTCGCGCTCACTACCGCCGTCGTTACGGCAACGATGCGCCCGAGCAGAGCATCCCTTCGCGATTTCTGGAGGAAGTTCCCAGCCAGCTCGTCGAGAACCTCGGCGGCCGCTCCCCGGCATGGTCCGTTCCTGCATATGGCAACCGCCGCGGGTACGGCGCCGGTCGCCGCGAAGGCCAATACAGCGAATTCGAAAGCCGCCATTACAACTACGAAGACGAGAACCAGGAGTCCTCGCGCTTCTCCTATAGCCAGGCCTCCAAGACGAAGCCGTCGCAGACAGCCGACGAAGGCTCAATCGATAACATCGCCCGGTTCTTCGGCGGGCGCGGAGTCAAACCCGGCTCCTTTGCTCGCTCATCTCGCCCGAAGATGGACATTCCCGAGCCATCCGGCGCCGCGGGCCTGAAGAAGGGCCAGCGCGTCCGCCATAGCAAATACGGCGAAGGCACGGTGGTGATGCGCGAGGGCGACGGCGACGAGGCCAAGCTCACCGTGCTCTTTCCCCAACACGGCATGAAAAAGCTGATGGAGAAGTTCGCCAACCTTCAGAAGGTCTAGCGTCCGTTCCGATAGCACACCCATCTAAACCGACTCGTTCGCCGCGAGTCCGTTTCGTCTCAAACTGCTTTTCATCTTCTCGCTGCAACCTCAGCATGAACTGGAACACAGATTCTCTTCTTCCTCTGAGGTCTCTCATGACAACAAGTTCCGTCCCCCTGCAGCTTACGCACCCCAAGCTCGTCCTGCCCATCGCAGTCGGCGGATTCGTCGCTGGCCTCCTCGATATGACCTCCGCCTACCTCACGTTCGGCCGCATGATGCCATTGGGGATCGCCGGCGGCCTCATTGGTGCTGCAGCCCGCCATCCCTCTGCCGCCCACTACGTCCTCGGACTGGCCATCCACTACCTGATCGCCTTCTCCGCCGCAGCTGCCTATTGCTTCGCCAGCAGAAAGCTAACGTTTCTCCGCGAACACTTCTTCGTCTGCGGCCTCGTCTTCGGAATTGTCTTCTTCCTCTTCATGAACCTGGTGATCCTGCCCCTAAGCGCCTACCACGCCATGGGACCATACACCTATCGCGGGCTCGTTCAAGGCCTGCTCGCGCACATGTTTCTCATCGGCCTGCCGATCTCAACCAGCCTCCGAATGCTGTCGCGCTAAGCCTCAGGTCGAAGCCACTCAAGGAATCTGCTCATGCTGTACCCGGCAAGAGTCAGGATCAGAGGCTCTACAACCCACTCGAATCGCGCATACACGTGCGTGATGTAGTAAGGCATTGGATAGAGAACCAGTGGTAATGCAAAAAGCACGACTAGATCTCTCCGGCCCCACAACAACCCGAGCGCCACAAGCGCCAGCAGCAGAATGGGAATCATCGATGGTGCCGCACCATCTTGCGATAGAGTCCAGAACTGCCAGATTCTCTTTGCGTCCAGCCGCAGAAATTCCCGAAAGTGCGACGTAATATAAGCTCTCGCGAATGCTCCCTTCTCGTGGAAGTATCGAAGTTCACCTTGGTCAACAAACGCCTGCCGCTCCGAGGCATTCATCATCGGATTCATCGATTCATTGAAGTCGCCGGTGGCGGCGGGATGATTGCCCTGCCAGAGTTCGTAGCCGAAGTTGGTCCTCATTGGGATGAAGGCATGCATCACCAGTGCATTCCGAACAACCCAGGGTGAAAAGACCAGAAAAAACGTGAGAATCCCTGCCCAGGGAAGTTTTTTGGCCTTCCATGCGGCCCATCCGCATAGAGCCCACAGCGCCGGGATCAGCGTTGGGTTCAGAAGTCCGGCCAATGCGCAAAATGCTCCTGCAGGGATGAAACGCGTTCGAGTCACAGCCATCGATGCTGCTGCCGCGAATACTGCGGTCATCAGGAATGCCGATAGGCACGCATCCCATGTCAATAGTGGAGCGCTTAACATGGGGGGTGCGATTGCGCAGAATAGCCCGGCCATATTCGCGGCGCGTGCTCCGAAGAGCGTGCGCCCGGTGTACATGGCAAGCATCACTGTTGCCAGAGAAAAAATTTCCTGCACCAGAACGATGATCGTTGCCGCCAGCGACCCCGTCCCGAAGAGGATCATGACCGCGGCCAGGAACGAAGGGTAAATCGGAGTCATGAATGCCGTCGGGCCGGAGTCAGAGTAGAACGGAGAGCTGAATCCATTCCCCGCCCGCAATGAAAGCGCGATTGAGACGTTCTCGAATCCGCGGCCTTCCATCGGCGGAATCGACGTGAAGTTAAAGAACACAAACGCAAAACACACCCTGGCCACGATGGCGATCACCAGGATCGTTCGCCAGTGCGTAGCGTTCTCACGAGTACTGGCAGGGATTTCGTTTTGCACCGTTGAGGTACTCACTCCCAATTCTTCAGCCTCCGCATCTCGGCTTGCGCTACATGATCAAAACTGACTTCACTCGAGGCCGATGACAAGTGCCTTCCTGGTGTCCTGTCCGCTTGCGCCCGCCGTTGCCGTTCGAAGCCGCTTGGCTGGCTCATCACCATCGAGAACCCGAAACACTCCTTCAGCAATCGACTGCAGTTCATCCTCTCCTGCATAGACAGTGACCGGCGCAATCCACTCGATGAACGCCCGCAACTTGCCGATCAGCCGCTCGGAGTGCGCCATGCCTCCCGTCAGCAGTAGAGCATCAACCCGCCCCTCCAGCACCGCGGCCATTGCCCCAATCTCTTTTGCGACCTGGTAGATCATTGCCTCGTACACGCGTGCAGCTTCTGCATCCCCGGCGTCCACCCGTAGCTCAACTTCCTTCAGATCACGTGTTCCCAGGTATGCGAATAGCCCGCCTTCCCCGAAGACCATGTGATCAAGCTGCCGCTGCGTGTGCTCGCCGGTCATGCAGAGCTTGATCAGCTCGCGTACCGGCAAGGATCCTGTCCGGTCCGGCCCCATCGGCCCCTCTTCCGGGGTGTTGTTATCAATCATCCTTCCATCGCGATGTGCGGAAACGGTGATTCCGCTCCCCATGTGCGCAATGATCATTCGCAGATCCGCATACGGCCGGCCCACGTCGCGGGCAAACCTTCGCGCCACCGCCTTGATGTTCAGCGCGTGTCCCACGCACCATCGCTCGATAAGCGGAGAGCCGGAAAGCCTCGCGCATTCCTGCCACTCATCCACCGTGACCGGGTCGACGATGTACGCATTTACTCCGGCAGCCTGTGCGAACCGCAGCGCCAGCACCGCTCCCAGGTTGCTGGCATGTTCGCCGCGACGCGCCTCCCGCAGTTCCTCGATAATCGCGTCATCGACGAGATAGGTTCCGCAACCCATCGGAGGCAGAAATCCGCCGCGCCCCCCGATTGCCGCAAACTGCTTCGCATCGTATCCCGCCGCGGCCAGTTCCTTCTCAATCACGCCGGCGCGATAGCCAGTCCGAGCCAGCATCGAGCGCCCGCGAAACTGCTCAATCTCCTCATCACCGTGGTGGACTGCCGTAACCCACTCCGGCCCATCTTTTGTGAATACTCCGAACTTGGTAGACGTGGATCCGGGATTGATGACAAGGACGCGGTTACTCTGGTGCGGCACGGCTTTCTCCCCACCCATGCTACACTCATTGCAATCCCAGAATTCGATTCAGAAGTACTTGCCTGTTCCGAGTTACCGCTCCACAGCAACACTTCCAATTGCAATTCGGCGGTAAATCAGGATCAAGGAGTTTCACACTCATGGAACAGGGCACAGTCAAGTGGTTTAACGACGCAAAAGGTTTTGGATTCATCACCCGTCAGAACGGCGAGGACGTATTCGTCCATCACACCGCCATTCAGGCGCAGGGCTTCCGCTCACTGCAGGAAGGCCAGGCCGTTCAGTTCAACGTGGTCAAGGGACCCAAGGGCTGGCAGGCTGAGAACGTTCAGCCCGTCTAACCTCGAGCGAACAGCTTCCGAAACACCCAGGGGACGGCTAACCAGCCGTCCCTTTTGCTTTTGGTGCCAGTGACGCAAACCTGGTGCAGCGCAGGGCGCTTCCAGACAAGGCAAAAGCCGTACTCTCCGAATTGGCCACAAATCGCGCGCGCCAATCACACTCCGTGCACCAACCACGACTGTCATCCCGACCGGAGCGAAGCGAAGTGGAGGGACCCGCAGTTGCCTTTCGTTCTCAACCTGCCAAGTGATACTTCCGAATGGGCCACGATCCAACCAAGCTCAAAAGATCAATAATAAGCATTGTGGGAATTCAAGCTCGTCTCTTCATATTGCTCGCCACTGAAGCGCCCCTCGGAGTCGTCATTCGTCGCGGTCCAAGCAGTCAGGTGCTTCTTATCAAATGGGACCTCGAATCAGATACTTTTGAACACGGCCAGTGGCTAAAGGCGAGAGTTTACGAGCGACGTTGCGATCTGTCGCCTGATGGGAATTTGATCTTGTATTTTGCTTCCGATCAACGTAGAGCGATGTCGAGTTGGACAGCTCTTAGCTGTCCGCCATACTTCACGGCGCTGGCCCTCTGGCCAAAGAACAACACGTATGGCGGCGGCGGTGTCTTCGAGTCAAGATCGAAAGTCCTCCTCGATCGCCAGGAGTGGGAAGAGGGCCACGTCGCGGAAGGTTTCTCAATTCCGAACTGGCTGAGCGTTGGACTGCTCGGTCGTCGCGGAGGCTGGGAGGATTTTGACCTGTCGTCGCCCTGGTCGCTCCGTCTTCGAAGAGATGGTTGGGAGCTCATGCAGCATCCGATCAACACAAAGGACAAATTCGGGGAGAAGATGAAGCTTGAACTTGATCCTCCACTCGTTTGGCAAAAGGCTCATCCGGTTCGACCAGACAATTTTGCAATTCAAATGTCGGTTCTCGGCATTGGCGGACAGAACCGGCCGTCTGTTGTGACCGCCCACCGACTAGTGGGGAAGGATGGCTACCTCGGCCAGATCGGAGAAAGCGACTGGTCTGACTGGGCTCCGAATGGCGATCTTCTTTTTGCGCAAGCTGGCTGCCTATTTCGACTTCGCTGCAGGGATGGGGAATTCGGCCCGATCGAGCAGAGCGAACAGATCGCCGACTTTAATGCGCTGGAATTTCGCAGCTGCGAGGCGCCAGAAACCGCACGATCCTGGCCTAAGAGCACTTCAAAATCGAGAGATTGAAACCGTCGCCGGCGTATAGCAGCCAACTCGGAAGGTTCCGTTACAAAACACAAAAACTCTGGCGCGCCTTGCGCTCGCGGACCCGTTTTCGCTAATCGGAGCTATCTTGTAGCTCACTAGCCCCTATAGCGGCTGTCCCAACCTCTTCTCCAGCTGCCCCCGGTACGTCCGGCTCACCCGCGTCCGCGAACCGTTCTTCAGCACCGCCTCAAACTCTCCGTGTGAAATCGGCTCCAGTTGGACAACGCTTTCAATGTTGATCAGCGCCGATCGATGCACCCGCACAAACCGTCGTGGATCGAGCTTCTCCGCGAGATCATTCAGCGCCGCCCGGTACAGCAGCTCTTTGCCGCCGACGTGCAGCGTGACATACACACCCGCCGCCTCGATCCAGTCGATGTCGATCACCCGGATAAATCGCGTCGTTCCCCCGGCCTTCACAACCAGCCGATCCAGCCTCCGCTCAGACGACGCCGGCGCGGTGCTCACCATCTTCATCACGCGCTGGCCAAACTCCTTCATGCTCCGTTCGTCCAGCCGCGCCTTCACCCGCGCCATCGTTGCTTCAAAGCGCTCGTCGCTGAACGGCTTCAGCAGATAATCCAGCGCATTCGACTCGAAAGCCCGAATCGCATGCTGATCGTAGGCCGTCACAAATACCGTCAGCGGCATATCCACCGCACCGATCGCATCGATCACACCCAGCCCATCCAACTCCGGCATCTGCACGTCGAGGAAGAGCAGATCCGGCTTTTCACGCTGGATCATCGCCACCGCGGTTTCCCCGTCGGCAGACTCGCTCACCGAAGCCACCTGCTCATCCCGTCGTAGCAGATCAATCAGCCTCTGCCGGGCCGGCAACTCGTCATCGGCTACCAGCACATGAATCGGTTCAAGCGTATGCGCGTTCACTCTTCTCGTCTCCCACCAGCCGCAATGGCAGCGATACCTCAACTTCGGTGCCGCCCTCCATGCGATTCCTCACGGCAAAGCGGCTCGTTCCATTCGGATGAAGCCCTGCAATGCGCTGCCTTGTTATCGACAACCCCAGACCCTCTTGCTGCTCGATCTTCCAGCCCGGCGGCAACCCCACTCCATCGTCCTGCACGCGGATCTCGAGACGCTCGCCAAGAGGCTTGGCGCGGACCACAATCGTTCCGCCCGCGGCTCTCCGCGAGATCCCGTGACGGATCGCATTCTCCACCAGTGGCTGAATAAACATCGACGGCACCGCCGCGTACTTCACCTCCGGCGCTACATCCATCACCACACGTAGAGCGTCGCCGAACCGTATCTTCTGGATTTCCAGGTAGTGCTCCAGGAAAGCAATCTCCTCGGTCAGTGGAACCTCCTGCCGGTCCTTCGACTCGAGCGACATGCGCAGCAAGTCGCCAAGATGCTCGATCATGCGCCGCGTCAGCTTCGGATCGCGCTCGACATGAGAGGAAATTGTATTCAGGGCATTGAATAAAAAGTGTGGATCGAGCTGCATCCGCAGAGCGTTCAGCCGGGCCTCGCTGAAGCTGTGCTCCAGTCGCTCCAGTCGCAGCTCCGTATTCATGTACCGCTCGTAGTAGCGATACGCCTGGATCGCTCCAGCCACGATCCAATAGATCAGCCAGAACCATAGCTGCCAACCGATCATCAGGATGCTGAACACCTGATGCGGAGACAGTGAACTCGGAGGATCAGTTCCGAGCGACACCCTCAGGGCCTTCATGATGTAGAAGCCCAGAAGTGTCAGAACCGGGCTCGCTGCCAGGTGCGCCAGCACCCGCATCCCCAGCTGTTTGCCCGAAAACGGAAGGCGCCGGTCGAGCGCAACAATCAGCGGAGTGACCAGCCCCCACGCCCAGAACTGGGCGCAATACATCTTCAATTCCTTGTCGAAACCGCCTGTCATCAGGTTCGGCAGCGAGAACATAACGGCGATCCCCGTCCATCCCACCGCCGCGATCAGTACGCGCCCCCACCAGCGCATCGTCAGCCGGCCAAGCCACGATGTACGCACTCGATCTTCCTCGATCGCGATCCACTCATTCGACGGCGTTCTTACTGAGATCACAGATCCTTCTCTCGTCCCGCTTTTGCTTGCCTGTTTTCGTCGCGCTGAAAATGCGATCCCGTGACAGTCCACATTATCCATCAATCCAAGTCGTCAAACGACTCCAGCGAAAGGTTCCGCCGACCGAAAAAGCGGGAGTGGCATTTCGCCACTCCCGTTTGAGGCCGACGTAACCGCCGGAAAACAATCCCACCCAGACCTGACTCCCTGCCCTAATCCAGTGCGTACAAAATCCCGTCTGTCCCGCCAAAGTAAACCGCCTTCTCCGCTACAACCGGCGAAGAAAGGATCGGACCCACCGACATCATCCGGTAGTGGCCCACAATCATGTCGTCGTAGAAATCTCCATCAAAAGCCGCTTCGTAGTTCGGCGATCCATCCGGCTTCGTATATGCAGGCCCATTCTTCTTCGCCGCTTCGGTCTCGAAACTCCACGCCACTTTGCGATTCGCCAGATCAACCGCATTCAGGCGCCCCGAACTCGATCCCTCGTAGAGCACATCTCCCGCAATCGCAGGCGAAGAGAACGATGGCCAGCGCTGCAGATTCAGCGAGAAGATCACGTCGCCGCTCCTTGCATCCAGCGCGTACACCATCCCTGAGTCCGATGTCGCGAAGTACACCTTGCCATCACGAACCGCTGGAGACGCAATCACCCACGAGCCCTTCGTACCGTAAGCCCACTTCTTCTCGCCCGTCTTCGCGTCAAGTGCGTACAAGTGCGAGTCACGGCAGCCGAAATACACCATTCCGTCCACGACCGCGGCCGATGACTGGATTCCCACCTGGTTATGAATGTCCGGATCCTCGCCCGTCTTGAACCGCCACACTTCTTTCCCCGTCGCTGCATCCAGCGCATAGAAATTGCTGTCCCAGCTGCCGATGTAGACTTTCCCGTCAGCGATCGCCGGAGAAGCATGCACGACATCCCCTGTTTTGAATTTCCACTTCAGGGTGCCGCTCGCCGCATCCAGCGAGTAGACATTTCCGTCTCCGCTGCCGAAATACACAGCGCCGTTCCAGACCACCGGCGAGGACAGATAGCAGTCGAATGGATCGGGCATCACTTCCTTCACGGGCTGCGAGCCATGCAGATGTGTGGCCGCGTACCTGTGCTCGCCCTCGGTGTCGAACTTCCATTTCTGTGCGCCGGAAGCCGCATCGAGAGCGTAGAAGTTTCCGTCGTACGCTCCGAAGTAAACTATCCCGTTCGCAACGGCAGCCGTCGATGCGATCCGCGCTTTCGCGGCGAACTTCCACCTCTCGCTTCCGCTGTCGCGATCGACCGCGTAGAAAAGGCCCGCCGTGCTTCCGATATACACAGTCGAGCCATCAATCGTCGGCGACGCAATTAGCCGCCCCGCTGTCTTGAACGTCCACTTCACGCCGTTCAGCGTGGGAACGCCAGCCGCATCGTAGATCCCCGAGTGTTCCGGATTACCGCGGAACGTCGGCACGTTTTCACACAAAGCTGGAACTGCCACAACACAGAGAGCCAATCTCAGCGACGAACGAAGCACAAGCTGCAACCGGGTTTTCAGTTGATTTCGCATGAGCCGCAGCCTAACGTCCCATCCATCGACAGTCTATGTATGTGTGACCAGTGAGCGCTTTCGCTTGACGAATCCGATGACAGCCCAAGTTCAATAGCTTGCAACCGCAAAGCGCCCTGAGACTCTCTTCGCTGATCTTCTTACGGCGGTCACAGCCTGAACCCTAATGCGTCAGGAGTTCCAAATCCACACCTATGTCGCCACTTGGCCCTCTTGTAATCCCACCCGGCTCATCCCTTAGCCAAACGGCCAGCATGACTTCCAGCGGCTTCCACCCAGCTGCTTTGGCTTTCCTTCGCCCTTCGATTCCGTTACCATTGAAGTCGCGCGAACATCTCGCAAACAGATTGATGGAAAGAGGTTTTTGAATTGGCGAACACCAAGAGCGTTACCGATAAAACAGAACGAAAGAAGCTGAAGCGGGCCTCCCGCAAGAAGGCTGCCCCCAAAGCCAAGCGCACGACACCGCGCGGCTCAAACAAGAAGAAGGTTAAGAAACTCGTACGCGGCGTGTCGAAGCGCTAGACCGCAGCCGTTTTCGTATCAATCCGGGCCGCACACCACATTGGTGGCGGCCCGCAGTTCTTTCAATCCCCCTTCTTCCATCCTTTCCCCTGAACCTCTCCTCTGTTCCGCACCGCTTCTCCCAGCATGTAAACTTCCCCAAAAGGCTTCATTACCAGCGCCGGGACCTTCAGCGATCACAGGAGAATGACCCTGCCCAATCAACTGTTTGCATGCAAATCCATTGACAAGCTGATCAGCGAGTCAGAAGACCCCGAACACGCGCTGAAAAAGTCCCTCGGCCCCTGGTCCCTTACCGCTCTCGGCATCGGCGCGGTCATCGGCTCCGGCATCTTCACCGTCATCGGCACTGCCATGGCCGGGCAGAAGTTCGACACTCCCCAGGTCAGCAACACTCCGCTGATCCACTATCTCCTCACTCACACCGCCATGGCCGGACGTCCCGGTGCGGGCCCCGCTCTCGCTGTCTCGCTTGTCCTCGTCGCCATCGTCTGCGTCTTTACCGGCCTTTGCTACGCCGAACTGGCTTCCATGATCCCCATCGCCGGCTCGGCCTACACCTACACCTACGCCACCCTCGGCGAACTGGTCGCATGGATCATCGGCTGGGACCTCATCCTCGAATACGCCTTCTCCAACATGAGCGTCAGCGTTGGCTTCGCCGCGCACATCGAAGCGCTCCTCGAGTGGTTCGGCATCCATCCACCTCTCCAGTGGATCTCGCCCGCCTATCTGCCCACCGGCCTGCAGGACTTCGCCGGGAAAGACCTCTACCAGCCCGGCTGGCACTTCGGCTTCAACATTCCGGCATTCCTTGTCGTAATGGTCCTCACCGTTATCCTCGTGCGCGGTATTCGAGAGTCGGCCCGCACCAATAACATTCTCGTCCTCGTCAAGATGGTCGCGATTCTCGCCTTCATCTTCGCGGCCGCGAGCTTTATCAAGCCCGTCTACTGGCACCCCTTCATGCCCAACGGCTGGACCGGAATGCTCTCCGGCGGCTCCATCATCTTCTTCACGTACATCGGATTCGACTCCGTCTCCACCGCTGCCGAAGAATGCAGAAAGCCGCAACGCGATCTGCCCATCGGCATCCTCGCCACACTGGTCGCGTGTACATTGCTCTACGGTGGGGTCGCCATCTCTCTCAGCGGCATCGTGCCCTGGAACTCCATCATGGGCGACGCCGCTCCGGTAGTGAATGCCCTCAAGCGCCTCTCTACTCAGCCCGGCGGCGCTCCCCTGCGCTGGGTCGAACTCATCGTGCTCGTGGGTGCCATGTTGGGCATGATCTCTTCAATCCTCGTCTTCCAGCTTGGCCAGGCACGCGTGTGGTTTGCCATGTCGCGCGATGGATTGTTGCCCAAGGTCTTCGGAAAAATTCACGCCCAGTTCCGCACCCCCGCTGTCGCCACCTGGGTCGCCGGATTCGTTGTCGGAGTCCCTGCCGGCCTGCTCGATATCGGAACCGTCTCGAACCTCTCCAATATCGGTACGCTCTTCGCCTTCGTGCTGGTCTCGATTGCTGTGATGATCCTGCGCTATCGCGAACCCGCTCGCCCGCGCACCTTCCGCGCCCCATTTGGCCCGCTTTTCCCTGTGCTCAGCATCATCTTCTGCATCGTGCTCATGATGGGCCTCGAGGTCCTCACCTGGACAGCTTTCTTCATCTGGCTCTTCATCGGGCTGCTCATTTACTTCTTCTACAGCCGCCATCGGTCAGAGTTCGCCGGGATGCGATAGATCCACCGACCTTCCCGGTCAGCTCAACCCCCACCGCATCGGCCTCCCCGGCGCACTCGATCCGCTGAGTTCGATCGCCCCATCCTCTCTGCGCTGAATCGGAGACCGCTTCCCATTGACCTCAGCCTGCTTCAGCGACTTCGACACCTCTTCCGGCGCAGCAATCTCAATCGTCCACTCGCCCGCCCTCGAAGGCGCGTACCAGCCCTCAAACCGCCCGCGCGCCCTTCTCACTCCAACTAGCGGCGAATCGAACCGGTACTCCTCCACCGGCAGCGCGAGATTCAGCTTCATTCCCGTCCCCGTGAACTCCATACTCAGCAGCTTGCTCGCCGAGTAAAGCGAACACGCGTGCGCGTGCACATTCAGCACCGGAAAATCGATACCGTGGAAGTAGACCTCGCTCGCCGCCGACCCCGGATGCTTGCTCATGGGCGAGTTCCACGAGTCGTTCCCGCTCCAAATCCCGTACCACAGATCCGGATACGAATCCGCATGACGGGCAAGCGTATTTCGCTTCCACTCCTCCCACGCCATCGCTGGATCGATGCTCATCAGTGCCCACACCAGCGTCTGATTGAGGGACGGCCAGATCGCTCCAGCTTCGAGCGTCCCCACATCACCCTGATGCGTCGAATGCAACTCCGGTCCGTCGCTCATCTGCGCAGCGCCCAGCGGTCCGCGCCGCAACTGCCCATCGATCGCCCGCACCAGTTCCTTCGTCTGCTCCGGCGTGGTCGCTCCCGACAAAATCGCCCACGGCTGCGGCTCGATCCACATCGTGTTCTCGCCCAGCCATCCCACTTTCTTGCCGAGCCACGCCCGCTTGAACCACTTCCCCGTCCACTGAGTTCGCACCGCATCACGATGCTGCTCCGCCGTCCTGCGCACTTCCTTTGCAAACGGCGACTCACCTGAGTAATCCAACAACCGCGCGTAGTAATCGAACACCCAGGCGGCCATCGCCGAATTCAGCACGCTCTCGCTTGTCGCTACGACTTCCTTGAAAACCGGAATCCCCCACGTGTAGATCAGACCGTCGTTCCAGTCGTCAACCCGCATGCGCATCACGCCATGCTCGCCCACTCCGACATCGTTCACCTGATGGCGATAGCAGCGCTCCAGCAGGTTGCGAACTGTCTCGGTCCGCCCAGCAGTGGCCGACAGCGACAGCGGAATCTTCTCGTTCAGGAATTCCTTGTCCCGCGTCGCCAGCACGTATTCACTCGTCAGCCAAAGCAGCCACATCGGCAGATCGCTGGCATTGTCTGAAGCCATCGGCGCTACAACACCGTTGCCCACGATCCCATAGGGTAGCGAGCCGTCATCGCGCACTTCCTTCAGCGTATAGCGCAAAACACTCTTCACAATCTCCGGATCGCTGAACAGGAACGGCATCGAGTGCTGCAGTGGGTCGCGCGCCGCCCCCTGAAATCCCATCGTGTACTGGTAGTACCCGTTCTGATTGAGGATGTGCTCGTCGAAATAGCTATCAAACGTCTGGCTGCTCCGCACGTGGTAGTGGTTCCACGTGCTCTCGCGCTTGATCCATGGTTCAGCCGGGACATCAAAGCGCATCCCGCGCCGCTTCCACTCCTCACTCGAAACGCGCAGAGCCGATCCGTGACTGCGCTGATACTTGCTCACCAGCGCATCCTGCGTGAATCCCTTCGCAAGATAGCCATAAAGAAAGGTGATCGTTTGCGATTCCTTTGGACGAAGATGCAAGGTTCTCTCGATCAAAAGAGCAGACTGCCCTTGAGTTGTGGACAACTCCTTCCCAAGCGGCCGTTTCAGCCCCTCCGGATTCGCAGGCCCACCCGCGCCGAAGAATTTCTCTGCGTCTGAGCTCATCCCACTCGGCGCGCCATCGAGCGACACCAGAAAAGTCTGCGGTAATTCCGTGGTCTCGAACTCCGTACCCGGCCTCAACTCAGGCACCGGCGCAAGAAACGGATTCGCACCTGAATTGAGATAAGCGCGCGTCTTCTTCCATCGCGCTTCCTCATCAGGCGCACGCCCTCTGAGTTTTTTCGATTCCAGCAGCCCTTTGCCGTTCATTGCCGGTTCAACCCGATGCTCAAATCGCCGACCCAGGTCACGCCGCAATTCCCAGGTGGCTTTCGCGTTGTTGTTGCCCTCAAGTGCCGCTCGATACGAAAACTGAAACGGCTGGCACCCCCAATACTCCACCCACCGCACCGTCACTGCGCGATCGGTTTTGTTCGCGACAGTCGTCTGCGAAATCAACACCGGATCGTCGCCGAACGGCGCAAAAATCACCTGATCGATGGAAAACTTTCGGCCGCTAACGCGCTTGCGATAGTAGCCGATGCCGAACACGCGCTCGAATTCGCCATCGCTGCCGTCGTAGTACGTGCTCAGCGTCTCTTCGCCGTCCGTGAGATACCCGAGCCCCCCGCCGAACTGCTTCATTTCCGGATCGACATCATTCAGAAACTTCGGCGAGCCCTCATCCTGCCGCACCCGAACATGTCCGAAGTTGGACGCAATTGCGACGACCCGGTCATTTCCTACCTGGTGAATGTGCTCCGTCCGCCCCAGAACTCCCGGCTGCACGTCAGTGACAGCACGCGAATCAGTCGTCTGGTTCATCATGTAGCGATACGCCGGCAGTCCGAACTCGTCTTCGATCCAGGTGCCGAAGTGGCCCGACCCATAGCCCGAATTCGACGCGCCTTCAGCCGCCCAGCCCGAATCCATCCGCCAGATCGTAGAAGCGTCCAGCCTGCTCAGTGCCGCCAGCCCAACCGTGCCCCGTAGAAAATCCCTGCGCGTCCCGCCCATTTACTCACCCCGTTGGTACACCGTTGATTTCGTGACACAACAGTGTATGCCCGGCAAGCTGAGCAGCATGATGTTCCATCACGCAGTTGCAGCGACTTTTGGAACATCCTTCAGATCGAAATACACCGGCAGTCCCCGCTCACGCGCGATCCGTACATCCTCATCCGCGCCCTTCGATGTGCCCTCGATGCGAAGCACTGCGTCGCACCTCTCCAGCAGTCTCCCCGCCACCGGATACAGGTACTGTTCCGAAATCGCGTCTCCCACCTCGCTGGAGCCGGCCTGTGCTGCGAGAGGAAGAGCGACCCACTCGCCGATGAGGGGGATGTGCCCGGCGTTGAAGACGCCAAAAGCGTGCCGCTCCAGACGCTGGAGATTCCGAAGGATCTTCGCCGGATCGCCATCGGTTCCCGACCGGTAGGGTCCGGCCACAAGCACAATAAGGGGTTTCGTTACGTTCATACGACCTCCACGAAACCAAGATATCTCAATCGTGCATAATCGTGCAAATTCGTGCATCTTCGTGCATCTCACCCGATTTTGTGCGATAGTACAGCTGTGCTCACCAGCCATCGCCGTAAACACCTTCTCGAAACCCTTCGCAAAACCGGCGCGATCATCGCCAAAGACCTCAGCAACGAACTCAATGTCTCCGAAGACACCATCCGCCGCGATCTGCGCGAGCTCGCAGCAGAAGGACTGCTCCAGCGCGTACACGGCGGTGCTCTTCCTTCCTCCCCTGCAATGGGCGACTTCGCATTCCGGCTCAACGTCGCGACAGACGAGAAAAAAGCCATCGGCCGAGCCGCAGCTGCAATGATTCGTGCCGGCCAGGTTGTAATACTCGATGGCGGAACAACCGCGGTTCAGATCGCGCGCCACCTTCGACCGGATCTCAAAGCCACCGTCGTCACGCACAGCCCAACAATTGCGGTTGAGCTTGTAGAGCATCCCAGCGTCGAAGTCATCCTTATCGGAGGAAAGCTCTTCAAGCACTCCGTCGTCGCTGTCGGCGCGCCCGCCATCGAGAACATCAGTAGAATTCGCGCGGACACTTACTTCATGGGAGTTACCGGCTTTCACGCCGATGCCGGCCTCACCACAGGCGACTTTGAAGAAGCTCACGTCAAGCGAGCTTTGTCTGCCAGCGCCGCTGAAACCATCGTCCTCGCTTCTTCAGAGAAGCTGAACGCGGTCTCGCCCTACGTCATCGCTCCCATCTCCGCAATCACCGGCATGATGGTCTCCGACCAGGTGAAATCAAAAACCCTCGCGCGCTTTTCGCAACTGGGAATCTTGATAATCAAGGCGAAGACCAAGTAACCTGGGTGCCCCAGAGCCTGCCCTGAGCAGAGCCGAAGGGTCTCGATTCTGCGACCTGGGTTCGAACAGACCTAACCCACTAAACTCAAAGAGTGTCCGACATTCAATCCTTCATTCGCCGCCTGCCCAAGGCGGAACTTCATCTGCATCTTGAAGGCACCGTTACGCCCGCAACACTCGTTGAACTGAGCCAGCGTCACGACGCAATACCGATCACCTTGCCCGAAGCCGAACGGCTCTATCTCTTCACCGACTTCACCGGCTTCCTCCTTGCCTTTAAAGCCGTCTCCGAGCGACTCATCACTCCAGAGGACTACGAGCTCGCAGCCTGGCGCATGGCCCAGCACCTCGCCGAACAGGGCGTAGTACACGCCGAGGTCTACATCTCCGTCGGCGTCATCTACCACTGGCGCAATCCCGATCCGGATTGCTTCGACCCGATCTTCGCCGGACTCGAACGTGCCCGCCTCCGCGCTGAAAGCGAACTCGGCCTCACTCTCTACTGGATTCTCGATGCCGTCCGCCACTTCCCTCTCGAAGAAGCCGAGAAGGTCTTCCGCAAAGCCGCGCAATTGAATGCATCACATTCATCCGTCGTCGGAATCGGCCTTGGCGGCGACGAACGCCGCTGCGGCTCCGAGCCTTATCGCGAGATGTACGCCCGCGCGCGCGAACGCGGCCTTCGACTCACCAATCACGCCGGTGAAACCACCGGCCCTGAAGCCATCTGGGAAGCGTTGTCGATCGGCTCGGAACGCCTCGGCCATGCATTGTCGGCCTTCAACGATCCGAAATTGATCGATCACCTTAGGGCCCAGAGCACCTGCCTTGAGCTGAATCCCACATCCAACATCCGCACCGGCGTATGCCCTTCGTTTCGCCAGCACCCGCTTCGGCAGTACTTCGATGCCGGCCTGCTCGTCACTCTCAATTCCGACGATCCCGCATTCTTCGGCTCAGACCTCGCCGGCGAATTTCTGCTGGCTCACACCGAACAGCAATTTTCGCGGGATGAACTGCGAAAACTTGCAGCGAACTCCATCCGCGCAAGTTTTTTACCCGATGTAACCAAACGTTCATGGCTGTCTCAAATCACTGAGGCACACTGAATTTAGTGTTCCAATTCAGGCATAGTTATCAAATCGGGACGCATCTCACAAAAGTTGTAGTCTCACCTGACGGGCGTGGGATACGTCAAAATACAGTTGGGCTATCATCGATCAAGGACCAAGGAGACCAAGCCAACCATGTCCGCCAACACCGCACCTCTCTCACTTCTCGACGAACAGGACGAGAGCAAAACCTTGAAGGTCATCGGCTGGTTCTCCGTCGGTATGGCGGTCGCTGCTATCGGTCTCTACGTTGGTCGCGAACTTCGTCTCCGCTACAAGTTCAATCGCCGCACACCATACGACTTCTACTCGAGCGCCGGCAATCAGCAATCCAACGAGTTCGGCGTCGGCATCTAGCGCGCTTTCATCAATGAACAAAAAACGCCGCCTCGCGCGGCGTTTCATTTTTCCCTTTCGATCCGCCACTCCTTCGCTGGCGGTTTCTATTCAGCGAGCCCTCTCTTCAAGTTGTCCAGCAGTTGTGCGAAGACTCTCGTGACCTCGATCGCGGACGGTACAGGTTCGCCTCTACGAGATCGCGATGCAGATTTCGCATCTACGGATTCGAAATTCGAGTTCCCAAAATCGCACGTGCAGTAATCAGTTCACTCCTGCATGCGTACCCATACAACATGGTTACCAGAATTCATTCGTTCGAATGCTTGTTCTTCGAGTCAAATGAGGTACATCCCGAGATGAGCGGGCCACATCTCAAGGGAGTGAAAGGGAGCTTATATATGCATTATTTATTGACCCACTGGCTTATCTCCCTCACCGGAACTTTATTTCTGGGCCTTACTGCGATGGTGCTGCATGAGTTCGGTCACCTCGTTACATCTCTAATGCTCGGAATCAAGGTCAAGACTGTCGGCCTCTGCATGAAGGGCATGTACATTGTGCGCGAAGCCGGATCGCCCGCGAAAAATCTTCTCATCTCCCTCGCAGGCCCGCTCACCAACGTGGCGCTCATCTTGCTCTTCTGGGGACACTCGCCGAAGTTTGTCCTGGCGAATGTCTGCCTCGCGGTCTTCAACCTCGTCCCTCTCAAGGGCTCCGACGGCGACCGCGCACTGATTTGTCTCCAGCAGATGCAGAAAGAATCCACTCCACAGACGCACTGACCTTGGCGAGAGTGAGCAGATCATCGCTCACTGCCAACATTGGTTTCACTCGTCCCCTCGTCCCCTCGTTCCCTTTGTCCCCTTGTCCCCTGCCTCCTGCTACCCTGATCCCATGGGGCGCATTCGTGTTCTTTCCGACCAGGTGGCCAATCAAATTGCCGCCGGTGAAGTGGTTGATCGCCCCGCATCCGTCGTCAAAGAGCTTTTGGAGAATGCGATCGACGCCGGCGCCCATCGCATTCGAATCGAGGTCGAAGCTGGGGGCCGCAAGCTCATCCGCATCGCAGACGATGGCCACGGCATGAATCGCGATGACGCCCTGCTCGCCTTCGAGCGTCATGCAACCTCGAAGCTGCGCACCGCCGACGAACTCCTCTCCATCGCCACCCTCGGCTTCCGCGGCGAGGCTCTTCCTTCCATAGCCTCCGTCGCCCGCGTTTCACTCGACACGGCCACCGCCGACGAACCCTCCGGCACGCATCTGGAAATCGCGGGAGGCAAAATCCACCACGTCGACGATGCTGCACTTCCCCGCGGAACAACAATCTCCGTCTCAGATCTCTTCTTCAACACTCCCGCGCGGCGGAAATTTCTCCGCGCCGAATCTACAGAACTCTCGCACGTCACCGCGCTAGTCACGCACTACGCGCTCGCCCATCCCGAAAAGCACTTCGAATTGCTCTCCGCCTCGCACTCGCTTGTCTCTGCGCCTCCGGTCAGCCGGCCCGCGGAGCGCATCTACCAGATCTTCGGCAAAGACACGCTTGCTCAACTGCTTCCAGTCGCCGCCGAAACGCAACTTGATCGCTCTGGGCTCCCCGAGCCACCACCATGGAAACGAGACCCGGACGAACCTGCCCGCATTCCCGGCAAATTCCGTCTTTCCGGCTTCTACTCTAAACCAGAGCTGCAGAAGCTCAATCGCAACTCCATCTACATCTTCGTTAACAAGCGCCTCATCCGCGATCGCCTCCTGCTGCACGCCATCAGCGAGGCGTATCGCAACATCATTCCCCCCACCAGCTACCCGGTGGTGCTCCTCTTCCTCGAGATGCCGCCGGAAGAAGTCGACGTCAACGTCCATCCCGCAAAGACAGAGGTCCGATTCCGCCAGCAATCCCTCATCCACGACTTTGTTCGAGACAGCCTCCGCAATGCGCTCATCGCTTCCCGGCCCGTCGCCGGATTCAGAGCAGCTCTCGAATCTTCCCCGGCTGCCACTCCGTCGCTAATCCCTGTACCCGGCTCGCGTCTGCCCGGCTCACCGGAAGTGCAGTCCGGCGAAGATGTCCCGGACTCTTCCATGAGCACGGAAGGGGAGCCCTTCCAGCTCACGCCCCGCCCGCTCACCCCGGTCCCCGGCAAGCTCCCTTTCAATGATCGCGAGATCGCCGCTCACCTCGAGGAGCTTACTCTCCGTCAAACCGCCGTGGCCCTGATGGAGGCCCCTGTCCCGGCCCACCAGAGCTGCTCCCCCGATGCCCTCGACACATTCCCGCCGGCCGCCGAAGGCGCTGCCCAGGTGGAAGCCGAACAGGCCGCCGCCACCCTGAACCGGCTGGGATCACTCCGCCCGGTGGGTCAGCTCCGCGACTCATTCATCCTCGCTGTGGGTGAAGACGGCCTCTGGATCATCGATCAGCATGTTGCACACGAGCGTGTGCTCTTCGAAAAGATACTTCGAGAACGAAAGGTGGAACACGTTCAGCGCCAGCGTATGCTCATGCCGCTGCTGGTGGAGCTCAAACCGTGGCAGATGGTGGTATTCGCCCAAATCGCCGATGAGCTCGAAAGGAACGGTTTCGAGGTGGAACCCTTCGGTCCTCAGACCCTCGCGGTCAAAGCCGCGCCCGTTGGCCTCGAGGGCGCCTCACTGGAACGCATGCTCAACGAAGTCGTCGAACAGTCGAGCGAAGCCTCTCATGAACCCTCATTGAATGAGGATCTTACCGCTCTCCGCACGCGCATCGCCGCCTCCATTGCCTGCCACTCCGCCATCAAGATCAATACCCCACTTGACCCCAAACGAATGGAATGGCTATTGTTGGAACTTGCAAAGACCGAGCACCCAACAAGTTGCCCCCACGGTCGCCCGATAGCTCTGCTGTACTCCTGGAAGGACATCCAGCGGGCCTTCCATCGAATTTAAAAGGCATTTAAGATAAGAATTTGGGAGCAGCCCTCTGCCGAGGTATGAGAGCTGCTGGGCTCAACAGCACTCCACAGTTGACATTGCGCCAACCCGGAAGTGAGGTTTTTCTTTGACATCCGAGCAATTAGCACAAGCGCGCGCCGAAAGAATGCGCCAGAACGGCCTTGGAACTCTTACTTTGGAAGACGCCCGGACTTGGATTGAGGAGACCGGACTTTGTCTTTTCCTTCCCAGACGGCAGTTCTCCACATCCGTTGCCCCATCCTTTGTAGAAGCAGTTGCAGGGCGTCCGGAAGCCACCCCTGATCCAAAGACCATCGCACACGCAGAAGAACTGCTTATTCGTCTTGAAAATGAAGGAGTTGCTGTACGCCTTAACCTTCAGGGCCAGCCCGGCGAGCAGCCGGACTTCGTCGTTGCCGCTTGGGTTCTACCCTACGTCTACGCCCTGCGAGGCGATCGCGACTGGCGCCGCAGCCCGCAGCTGACTGGTTCGCGTCAGGTTTCCCAACTCGCTGTCCATGTCTACAAGCAGCTGGAGGGTAACGAGCTCAATGTTTCTCAGCTCAAACAAGCCCTCGGCCGCGAAGTTTCAGAGGCCGCCGTCGTTCGAGCCATCACCGAGCTCTGGCAACAACTTCGCATTATTCCGATCATTGCCGCCAAGGGGCAGGCCGCCAGGTGGCAGTTGCTCCGCACCCGCTTCCAGCGAGCCATTGCCGAAGGCGCTTCGACCTCACAAGTCACTGCGATTTCGGTACTTGCCTCAATCTATCTTCAGGCCGTAATCGCCGCCACCATGGAGGACGTCGAGCTGTTCCTCGCGCCCTTGACCGCCCGCAGCAAGATACGGGAAGTCATCCGCGGGCTGGTCGCAACTCGTCAGGTGCACACGCTTTCCCTTGGACATGCGCCGCACTTCTACGTAGCGGGAACCCTGCCGGAGTTCGAGCCGGTTTCGAGTCTGTACGCCAATTCGACTCTTTCTGCTTCCTCTTACTTCAGCCGCTCCTTCGACCGGGACGACGAGACTCCGAGACCCGCTATCTCGGTTCCCTTTGCCCAACAGCCTGCGGCTTTTCAGCCCAGGCCGCCTGCTCCCGCCCCGGCAGCAACGCCAGCACCGGTCCAGCAGCAGCAGCCGGAGCCCGCGAACCATCACGTGCCAAGAACGCCGGTTCGTCGCCCTGTCTCCAACGGCAAGCACGAGATCGCGCGTCCGCACCACAACCGGCCAGCCTCGCATAAGCCTGCGGCTTCGAGCCGTCCGGCTTCTTCGAATGGCCATGCAAAGCGCCACGGTGCTGACCCGCGCAAGAAAAATGGATCCCGGCCTGCCGCTGAATCTCGTTGGAACGGCGCAAAGAACGGCAAACATACCCACGCCGGGAACGGCCACTCCTCCGGGACCAACGGACGAACGACAACGAACGGAACCGCTTCGCACCGCACCAGCAAGTCTTCCTCTCAGTCGTGGACGAAGCGAGCTGGCACGGCCAAGCCCAAGACTGCAGCAACCCGCAGCAGTGCGCGTCCGGCCGCAAAAAGCCGTCCGGCACTGACCGCTGCGGGACGTTCTGCGGCAGGCGGTAAGCGCTTCTTCAATAGCCGCTCAAAAAACGGCGCTCGACCTGGCAGCGGTGCTCGACCGGGAGCTAAAAAACGCGGATGAGTCCGGAAGAATCACCCGCACAAAAGCCAAAGCGCAACTTCGTCGTAGCTATCGATGGGCCGGCTGGCGCAGGCAAAAGCACGATTGCCCGCCATCTGGCTCGTCACTACGGCCTGCTCAATCTTGAAACCGGTGCCATGTATCGCGCTTTTGCGCTGAAGGCGCTGCGTCTTGAGGTCCCGCTGGACGACCCTGCCGCCCTGCAACGCCTGGCGTCCGAAACCGACATTCAGCTCGAATCTGGCGAAGACGAGAATCGCGTTCTCCTCGACGGCGAAGATGTCACCGGCCAGATCCGAAACCAGACCGTCACTGACGCTGCATCACGCGTCAGCATCTATCCCGCTGTAAGAGCCGGGATGGTCAAGCGCCAGCAGGAAATGGCTACCAAAGGCGGCGTCGTGATGGAGGGTCGCGACATCGGAACCGTGGTCTTCCCCGATGCAGAAGTGAAAATCTTTCTCGATGCCGCTCCTGAAGTGCGGGGCATGCGTCGCTTCGATCAGATCGGCCAGAAAGGCAAGCCCTCCGCTCCAGCAGAAGAGGTGATTCGAGATTTGCGTGCTCGCGACGAACGCGACCGCAACCGTGCCGATTCTCCGCTTCGACCGGCGCCCGACGCCTTTCTCCTCGATTCCACTAACCTCACTCTCGACGAGGCGCTTAAATCAGCAGAGTCCGCAGTGGACGCGTGGCTCGCAGAGAACTCGAGCGACTCCCGCAGACCGAAACACTCTGAGACTGCTTCTCAGGAGTGAAGCCCCGGCTACAATGCAAATAGGCGGGCCGTCTCAGCTCCTAAACGACCCAATCTTCATTCAACCTTAACGGAGTCGGTGACAAACTGACTGGGCCTCTTCCCCTATGTTTTCTGTTGAGCTTGGAGGCGCGCCATGTCCAGCATCTTTTGTCACGAATGTGGATCGACCGACCTTCGCACCTCGCAGCTTAACTTCCGCGATTGCTTCAAGCTGCTCGCCATGAAGTATCCCGTCCGTTGCAGGACCTGCAAAGCCAGATCCTACGCGCCGATCCGAGAAGCTCTTCAGCTACCGCGCCCGCATTATCCACGCACGCGCGACCGAAAAACGTTGTAGCGCAGACCCTCTCCGAAGCCCAAAACCCAATCACACAACTCGCGCCGCCCGATGCGATAGGCTTTAAGCATGGAGACGACGTGCAATCGCTGCCATCAGTCCGTACCTGGGGACAGCACTTATTGTCCGTCGTGTGGATTGCCGCAGCTGGTGTACGCCGCAGAACCCGGCGCGATTCCGCCTTCCTCCGAGCGATGGCCTGAAGCCGTTCGCGACGCCAGCTCCATCGACTGGAAGTCAGGTGTTCGAGCGATCCTGGTGCTCGCTGTCCCCGCAGGACTTCTCACGTCGCAATTCTCGCCCGTCCGCGGGCTCGGTATCTTTTGGATGGCAGCCGCCGCGGGGTGGTCGGTCGCGCTCTATATGCGATCGCAGCGCCCCGCCTGGATCACCATAGGCGCTGGCGCGCGTATGGGCCTTGTTACTGGCCTGATCGCCGGATGGCTCGCATTCGGGCTCAGTGGCGCCAGTCTCTTTGTCACCCGCGTCGTTCGGCACCAGGGAAACCAGATCGACTCGGCTTGGACAGAAGCGGTCACTGAGATGGACAAGCAGACCCAGCGTATGGAGGCCCAGATGTCTGTCCCATACAACGCGTCACAAGCCGAAGCTCAGCGCAAGTGGATGCTCTCCGCCGAGGGCCGCGCCGGCTTTCAGACAGTGGGACTCGCCTGGTACTGCTTCCTGCTCACGCTTTTCGCAGTAGCCGGAGGAGCCATCGGCGCAAGAATGCTCGGTCGCCGCCGACGGCCCGAAATCTGATCGGGCAAACTCTGCCGATCGACGACCAACGACTCTGTCGTTATTTCGAAAGGATCTGTTCGAAATACTCCAGCGCGCGCGGATCGTGCGTCTGACCCAGCCAGAAGATCGCTTCCTTCCGAACTGTTGGGCTGTTGTTCGTTTGCGCTACGTGCAGCAATTCCGGCACCGCCTCGTCCTTGGGCAGTTGGCTCAGCGCAAACACCGCCTTCTTCTTTACTCCAACTTCCGGATCGTTCTCGACCGTGTCCTTCAGCATCGCCACGGCTTTCTTGCCTGCCTTTTGTCCCACCCAGAAGATCGCCTGTTCGCGAACACCCACATCTTTGTCCGACTTCGCCATCGCGATCACTTCGTCGATCGCCGCAGGATCGTGGCTGACAAACAGATCGAAGCTCAACTTCTTTCGGAATTCAGGATCAGCATCCCCCTCAAGCTTCTTCAGGGCGAGGAACCCCTCATGTCCACGCCCCGCCCCCAGCCAGAACGCCCCCTTCTCCCGCAGCCACAGCGGATTCGATGAGGACGCAAAGCCCTCCAGGGACGCGGTCGCCTTCTGCGTCTCGTGCATCGCAATTGCAGCCAGCGCCTGGTCAGAGTGCCGCTTGTCGTCCGTGATCACCTGACTCGACAACCACGCCACGCTGTCGTCCGCCTTCACGTCTGTCAGCTGGGTGAAAGGCAATCCTCCAGCATCAACCTGGCAGCTCGTCCCGATGAAGCGAATCTTGTCCACGGAACCTTTGTCGATCCGGACCAGCATCTCAATGCTCGTCTCCGTCCCATGATCTCCATCTGAGGATCTGTAATTGTTGTTCTCGCTTTCCAGCCGATACACGCCGCAGCAGCCATCCCCATTCGACGAATCATCGCCCGAACACATGGAGAAATGCGATCCGGGAACCGCTGGCACCGCGTATCCCATCCACAGCGGTCCGCTCGTGTGCTTCAGTTGTTCCACCGTCGCCGACAGCCCGGCACCAACCGATTGCGTGTGTAGCTGCGCGTTGATCACTTTGGGCTGCTGCGCTGTCGCGAATACCGACACTCCCAATATCGCTGCCAACCAAATCTGTTTCATGGGGATTTCCTCTCTACTTGTTCAGAATTTCCATCATGTATTTCGTGGCTTCCGGGTTATGCATCAGGCTCAGCTGCTGCACAAGGTATTGCTTCATCTCCATATCCTTCTCGCCGCGCGCAAGCGTCACCAGGTCTGGAGCATCGTTGGCCAGGAACAGCGATTGCGCCGCCGCCCGCTTCGTCTCGACATCTGCGTTCTTCTGGTAGGTCTCCACCAGCACCGGCGCTACGGACATTCCTCCCGAAATTCCCAGGTTGCGAATCGCCTTCCGACGAAGCCCTGCATCCTGCTCGGACTTGGCAATCTCCGAGAGCGCGGAAACACCCTTCTGACCGCATGGGATGAGCGAGCTGATTATGTCTTCCTTCGTCTGCGCGTTATTCGTTGCGTGGTACATCGCCAGCAGATCCGATGCTGCACCCATCGCGCCCAGGGTATGCATCGCGGTCTTCGCCAGTTCCGGGCTGCTCTCCTGCTTCGCTACCTCCAGAACTTTCGAGGGGTCTCCCGTAATCAGGTACGACTGCAGAATCGCCCGCTTCACCTTCTCATCGCTGCTGTGTTGATAGATCGAAGCCAGCGTCTCGTTCGCGCCCTTTCCCTTCGCCACCGCCAGCATCCGGATCGCCTTGATCTGCAACGCCGCACCGGATTGCCCTTGCGCAATCTGATTGATGAGGCCCTCGGCCTGGGGTGAGCGATTCTCCGCCAGCACAAACAACGCACGGCTCTTCAATTCATCCGACTGATTTCCAGCCAGGATCTTCTGCAGAATCGGCACAGCCTGCGTCTGATCCTGCTGCATCAGCGCGTTCAGTGCCAGCAGCTTCAAATTCTCGTCGGGCTCGCCCTGCGGAGAAACCGGGTGCCCGCTCTTGCCGCGGATCTCGATTTCCAGTGCGCCGCACTCATCCACCCAGTGGCCCTTGGGGAACTTCTTCCTCAGTTCTCCGCACGTGCTCAGAGCATTCGCCGGCTGGCCCTCTTTGTTCTCTGCGTAGGCCTTCCAGTAGAGCGCTCCCTGTGCGTGCTCGCCATGCAGCTGTGCCACGCGATCGAACAGCCCCGCCGCTTCAGACCAGCGGCTTTCATTGATTGCGCGCGTACCATCGGCATACAAGCTCGCTTCATCCGCCACTCCGCCGCCTTCGCCCCCAAACGAAACCAGCATCGGCGACGGGTACTCCGCCCGCATTGCGCACGGAGCTATCACCACTGCTGCAGCCAGAAGAATTGAAAATAATCGCTTCGCGTTCATTAGATTGTGACTCCCTTCGCGGACGTCGGCCCGCCTTCCTGATTTGGTTTGCGTGCGAGCAGCACCCGCACCTCAAAAAGAATTCCGTTCGTATTCATGTCCTTGCGCACCCGGTCGAGATCTGCCGCACTCAGATGCGGATCGTTCGCGACCTCCACCAGTACTCGCTCCAGCCGGTCCAACGCTCCCGCCAGAGCGGGGTCCCCCTCATTGCTCGCGCTCACCCTGTAGAGCCGGTTCGACGCCAGCAGTTCCCTCGCCTCCGACTGGAGCTGCGCATTTTCTGCTTTGTCTCCGGCGTCCGCATGGTTCAACTGCACCAGCAGCCGCTCCGTGCGGTCCAGATGATCCGTCAGCACCACCACAACCACGCGTGGTTGCGGCTGAGCGTTGGCCGCTAAATCAGGCTGACTTCGTTTGCTGTTTTCCCAGTAGCGCCCGCCGATGAACGCCGCAGTCAACAAAGCCATGCAGGCAGCAGTCGCCGTGGCAATCTTCCACCAACTCCAGCCGCGCCATCCCGCTGCCTTCTTCTCATACGGAATCAGCTGCGGACGCAATGCCTGCCAAACGCAGTCGCCGTACTCGGGCCCTCTCTGCGGAACATGCTCTGGCTTGATCGCATCCAGGCTCCGCTTGAACTTTGCATACTCCCCCGAGCACTCACGGCAGCCCTTCAAGTGTGCCTTTGCCGCTTCCGAACCTTCCTCGTAATAAATGTCCAACTGCTCCTCTTCGCTCAGGTGATTCATGCGTTCCCCCTCAGCGGCGCAAGTTCCCGGCGCAACTTCTGCACTGCGCGAAACACCGCTTGTTTCGCCGCGTTAGGCGCTACTCCCAGAACCTCTGCAATCTCACTCATCGAGCGTTCCTCCAGGTGCCGCAGCACAAACGCACACTTCTCTGTCGCTGTCAGCCTCTGCATTGCCATCTCCTGCGCCGCGCTCACTTCCCGGCCCAACAGAACCCGCTCCGGATCCGCATCCTGCGTCGCCACCTGCACCGTTCTTGCTTCTGGATCGCTCTCTTCACCGTGCCGGTATTCGGCCTCAATCTCAGGCCGGCCCATTCGGTTCAGCGCGCAGTTCACAGCGATCCGGTATACCCACGTTCCGAATGTCGAACGCTGCTCAAACTTCTCCAGCCGCTGATAAGCGCGCAGAAACGTCTCCTGCACAATCTCCTCCGCATCGGCCTCGTTGCCCGCAATCCGAAACGCCACTCGAAAAACGGCGGCACTGTTTGCGCGGACCAGCGTCCCGTACGCATCTTTGTCCCCGGCCAGTACCGCCCGGACTATCGAGTGATCGTTTCCCTGCATTCAGCCCCTTTGACAGAAGGTTTTCAATCGCGGTTAGGAGATTATTTTGCGGTCGCCGGGATCGAGCCCAGTTCCTCGCCGCACACTCTGACAGCGGAAAGCCCCGGCGCTCGAACCGGAATCCGTCTTCTCCACAGCTTGCCCCCTCCCGCCACAGCCCTCTATCATCCGGCAAGAGAGCCTATGAGCGAACAAACTACTACTCCTGCCCTCCGCGTGAAGGGCAGGCTGATGTCCGCCTCGGAGATTGAGCGAACCCTGGTGCGTCTCGCCCACGAAATCGTCGAGAAAAGTAACGGCAGCGAAGACCTGACCCTGATCGGCATCAAGCGCCGCGGAGTCCCCCTCGCCCAGCGTCTCGGCAAGCTCATCTCCAACATCGAAAAGCGCACCGTCGAGACCGGCACCCTCGACATCCAGTTCTATCGCGACGACCTCTCCACCGCCGATGTCCGCCCCGTGGTTACCCCCGGCGCCCTCGGTTGCGAAGTGGAGGGCCGCGATGTCGTCCTTTGCGATGATGTGCTCTACACCGGCCGCACTATCCGAGCCGCACTCGATGCGCTTTTCGATCATGGCCGCCCACGTCGCGTTCAGCTTGCTGTGCTTATTGATCGCGGACATCGAGAACTGCCGATTGAAGCAACCTACGTCGGCCGCAACGTCCCCACCAGCAGCCGCGAAATCATCGAAGTCAAGTTCCACGAGGTCGACAACGACGAACAGGTACTCCTCGTCGAGCGGGTGGACTAACTAAACAGCGGGTGCCCAATTATCACTGGGTGCCCCATTCTAAGCGAGGTTCTTCGGCTGAAGAAGCACGTTTAGGGTGGAACAGAACTCCGGGATTGAACTCCATGAACGCCACTGCACCGCCACCCGCACGTCGCCAGATTCAGACACCCCAACCGCCAGCCACTCCATTTCCCTACAATCCCGGCTCTCTGCTCTCGGTGATGGACCTGGATCTTCCTTCCATCGGCCACCTGCTTGCTCGCGCCACGGCTCTCGAGAATCAGGACCTGCTCACCCGCGATCGTATCCTCCTCAAGCGCCGCATCGCCTTGCTGTTCTACGAGTCCTCTACGCGCACTCGTACCAGCTTCGAGCTCGCAGCCAAGAGCCTTGGAGCCGATACGACCCTCGTCTCCAGCCTCTCCTCCAGCATTGAAAAAGGCGAAACGCTCAAGGACACCGGCCTCACCCTGCGTGCCTTGGGCGCCGAAGCCATCATCATCCGCCACAACTCCTCCGGCGCTCCCTGGCTCCTCGAACAGGAAACCCGCCTTCCCATCCTCAACGCCGGCGACGGCATGCACGAGCACCCCACACAAGCCCTCCTCGACCTCCGCACCATCCTCAACCATCTCGACCCCGCATCAAAGACCATCGTTGTTGAGAGAGCAGCTGAAGGATCTCAGTCCGATCCACGATCTCAGACTGTCATTCCGAGCGAAGCTCGCGCAGCGAGCGCAGTCGAGGAACCCGCAGTATCTTCCTCCATACTCTCCGGCGTCACTGTCACCATCACCGGCGACATCCTCCATAGCCGCGTCGCCCGTTCGAACATGCTCCTGCTCCCCCGCCTCGGCGCCCGCGTCATCCTCTGTGGCCCAACCCAGCTCCTGCCGGACTCCGCCGCCAACGCCGGCCCGGGCATCACCGTCGAGCGCGACTTTGAATCCGCTCTCCGCCAGTCCCAGGTTGTCATGATGCTCCGTATTCAGGCCGAACGCCTCGCTGGTCTGCAAATCGACCTTGCCCAATACAAGGACGCCTACCAGCTCACCGGCCAGCGCCTCGCCAACCACGCCCCAAAGGCTCTCGTCATGCACCCCGGTCCCATCATCCGCGGCCTCGAGCTCACCGCCGGAGTAGCCGACGGCCCCCAGTCCGCCATCCTTGAACAGGTCCGCCACGGAGTCGCCATCCGCATGGCCGTAGTCGAACGCGCCCTGACTGCGCAGGCAAAGAAAGAAGGCCGCGCATGACCACCCTCCTCATCCGCAACGGACACCTCATCGATCCCGCCGCCGGCGTCGACGCCCCCAAAGACATCCTGCTCAAAGACGGCCGCGTCGCCGAAATCGCCAGCCCCGGCAAGATCAAAGTCAATGGCAATGCAGGCCCCGACGTCCAAATCCTCGACGCCACCGGCCTCACCGTCGCCCCCGGCCTCATTGACATCCATGTCCACCTGCGCGAGCCGGGCCAGGCCCACAAAGAAACCATCGCAACCGGCACCGCCGCAGCCGCAGCTGGCGGATTCACGGCAGTAGCCGCCATGCCCAACACAAATCCAGTCAATGACTCGCCCGAGATCACTCGCTGGATGCTTGCTCCCGAGCGCGGCGCGGCCGTCCGCGTCTATCCCATCGGCGCGGCGACCCGCGGATCAAAAGGCGAGCAGATCAACGATTTCGCCGCCCTCAAAGCCGCCGGAGCCGTCGCCGTCACCGACGATGGCCACCCCATTCTCAAGGACAACATCATGCGCGAGACCCTCGCCGCCGCAGCACGCGTGGGCCTCAGCGTTATCCAACACGCCGAAGACACCCGCATGACCCAGGGCGCCAGCATGAACGCCGGCCCCATGGCCTTCAAACTCGGCCTGCGCGGGATGCCTGCCGAAGCCGAAAGCGGCCTCGTCGAGCGCGACATCCGCCTCGTTACCGAGCTCAAAGACGCACGCGTCCACCTGCACGTTGCGCACACGTCCACGGCCGCTGCCGTCGCCGCCGTCCGCAAGGCGCGTCGCAACGGACTCCGCGTTACCTGCGAAGTCGCGCCGCATCACTTCCTGCTCACCGAAGAGCACGTCGGCCAGTACAACACGAACGCCAAGATGAACCCGCCGCTCCGCTCAGCCGCCGATCGCGATGCCATGATCGAAGCCATCCTCGACGGCGTGGTCGACGCCATCGCTACCGATCACGCGCCGCACGCGACCCACGAAAAGGAAGTCGAGTTCGAGAATGCCCCCAACGGAATTACTGGCCTCGAAACCGCCCTCGGCCTGTGCCTACGGTGGCTCCATAAGGAATGGAAACTCCCGCTGGGCCGGGTACTCGGCCTCCTCAGCGCGCAACCCGCCGCCCTCCTCGGCCTCAAAGGCCGCGGCACACTGGCGGTCGGCAGCTTCGCCGACGTGGTTGTCTTCGATCCCAAAGCCGAATGGACCTATCACGCCAGGGAAACTCGCTCCAAGGCGCACAACACCCCATTCGACGGCTGGACGATGCAGGGCAAAGTTCGTTGGACGATCAGCGAGGGCCGGATAGCCTATGCAGCAACAACTCCCCAGTGACAGGTCAAGGGGCAAAAAGTATAAGAGCGGGTAATCCCGAATCGCGGCCGTTCTGATTCTTCCGTCTGAACCTGCTTACGACGCCTTGCCCAGCAGAGCTTGTTCCGCGCGCAACCAGTCCTCGGCATCGTGTCCGTGCTGGTATCCCCGCTCCGCCCACAGCTTGTGCGCCAGAGCAGCAATCTCCTCACGGCTCACCGTCCGGATTTCCTGAACGCTCTTCGAGGTCTTCTTCGGTGCAATTGCCTTCGGAGCAGACGCGGACGCGCTCGTCTTCTTCCGGGTGGTCGTTTTCTTCGTGGTCTCTGTCATCAGACTCTACCTCCTGAAATTGTCAAGCCAGAGCAGATCCGTATTGAAATCCCCAACTTACTGGCTATCCTCTTCAGGTTACTAGATAGTCAAATCCCAAGAAAGCGAGAACATCCGCCCCGTACCATTTCTGTCAGCGAAACCCCGCATCATCATTGGTTCCAACGCATAGTGCTAGATGAAAAACTGTTAACAATTTCGCAATATGAAACCCTGCTCTAACTCGTAACTCCTTGCTAGGTCACAACTCTCGTGCCTATCCTTGTCACGCGCGGATTCGTCCCCTCCATCCGCCCTCGAGGTCATCACCGAAAATGGACAAGCGGGAATTTCTCAAATCCTCAGGAGCACTCGTGGCCGGCACCCTCGCCTCTCGTTTCGCATCAGGACAATCACACGCCCAACAGCCCGCGGCTCACGAGAACTGGGCCGGCAACATCCACTACAGCACCGACCACGTCCACACCCCCGCCAGCCTCGAAGAAGTCCGGGACGTGGTGAAAAAGTGCTCGAAGCTCCGCGCACTCGGCTCCCGCCACTCCTTCAATCGCATCGCCGACAGCAATGCTAACCAGGTCTCCCTCGAACACCTCAACCATATCGATATAGACGACAAGGCCCGTACCGTCACCGTCGGCGCCGGAGTCCGCTACGGCCAGCTCGCCCCCGTCATCGACGCCAAAGGCTACGCGCTGCCCAATCTCGCCTCGCTCCCCCACATTTCAGTCGCCGGAGCCATCGCTACCGCCACGCACGGTTCAGGCATCCACAACGGCAACCTCGCTACGCCGGTCCGCGCCCTCGAAATTGTCACCGCCAACGGCGACATCCTCAACCTCTCCCGCGACAAGGACGGCGATCAGTTCGCCGCATCCGTCGTCCACCTCGGAGCGGTCGGCGTCATCACCCGCGTCACTCTCGACCTTGAGCCCACCTTCCAGGTCGCCCAGACCGTCTACCAGGACCTCTCCTTCTCCGAGTTAGAACACAACTTCGACGGAATCTTCGGCGCAGGCTACAGCGTCAGCCTTTTCACCGACTGGCAGAAACACCGCGCCACCCAGGTCTGGATCAAGCGCCGCCTCGCCGCCGGCGAACAACACACCGCCCCCGACCTCTTCTACAACGCCAAACGCGCAACCAGAAAGTTGCATCCCATCACCGAACATCCCGCCGAAAGCTGTACCGAGCAGATGGGCACTCCAGGGCCCTGGTACGAACGCCTGCCTCACTTCAAGATGGAGTTCACTCCCTCCAGCGGTCGCGAACTTCAAACCGAGTACTTCGTTCCCCGCGAGCGCGGCTACGAAGCCATCCTCGCGGTCGAAAAGCTCAAGGACAAAATCACCCCGCATCTCTTCGTCACAGAACTTCGCACCATCGCCGCCGACAACCTCTGGATGAGCACCGCCTACCAGCGCGATTCCCTCGCCATCCACTTCACGTGGAAGCCCGAGTGGGACACGGTCAAGCAAATCCTCCCGCAGATCGAAGCGCAGCTCAAGCCCTTCAGCCCGCGTCCCCACTGGGCCAAGCTCTTCACCATTTCTCCCCAGCAGCTACAAGCCCAGTACACCCGCCTCGCCGACTTCAAGTCCTTCGTCAACCAACACGACCCCACCGGAAAATTCCGCAACGACTTCATCGAAACCAACCTCTACAAGAGCTGATAAAGACTATCCTGACCAACGACTGTCATCCCGACCGGAGGTCGTTCGCATTGCGAACGACCGAAGCGGAGGGACCCGCAGTTGCTTCGCGATCTTTTCTTGACCAAAGACCCTTCGCTCAGTCGACTATGCTGATGCAGATGGGTCTGGATACCGTCGAGATCGTTCTCCGCACCGAAGAAACATTCGATGTCGATCTGCCGGATGATGAGTGTGGAAGGGTCGCCACGGTTGGTGATCTCTACCGTCTCGTGTTGAGCAAACTGCAATTGCCCTATGTGCGCGCAATCGAGATCGAGACGGGAACACATGGTCGCGACCGTTCACATTTGGGAATGCCGAGTTCATCTGCTTGGTCGACGCCTGATGTATGGCGAAGTCTGAAGGGCATCATTCTCGATCAGCTACAAGTTGACGAGGAAGAAGTAACAGAGGAGGCCTCATTTCAACGTGACCTCGGTTGCGACTAACCAGCAGGCCTCACTTCGTCGAACTACTCCGCCGCTCCAACCGTCCTCGAAAAGTCCTGCCCCGGCATCGATTCCCCCAGCAACTCCGCAATCTTGCTCAAAAGATCTAGCGGATGCACGGGCTTCGCGAGAATATCGAAACGATGCCCCTGTTCGCCGGCTTTCGCCAGCAAATCGCTGGTGGCTGCCTGCCCGGAGAAAAGCAGAACGCAGCAGTCGGGGTTGATCTCTCTCATCTTGAGAGCCAGTTCGATCCCGTTCAGCTTCGGCATCATCACGTCGGTCAGCAGAAAGTCAGGCTTCTCATTCCGCGCTGCCTCTGCCGCGTCCATCGGATCCACAAAGGACCTCACAGCGAAACCCCGGCTCAGGAGAATCAGTTCGAGCGTAGACGCGATTACGTCCTCGTCATCGACGACAAAGGCTACCGTCCGTCCTGAGTTTGAAGGGAACATGAGATAGATGTGAGTAACCGCAAAGACGAAAACATCTTCACGGTGCCAGGGCACAGCTCACCGCAAGACTGATTTCTACAGGCTGAGATGCCGTCAAAACGTGAGTGGGTTGCTGAACTTCGCTAGCATCTATCTGTGAACACTCAACCGGCCATAGATTGGCTCCTGACCTCCGACCCCGCCATCCGCTGGCAAGTTTTGCGCGACCTGACCGACGCCGCTCCCGACACTATCGCCTCTGAACGCGCCCGCATCTCCCGGGAAGGCCTCGGCGCTGAAATAGTCGGCGCCCAAGAATCCGATGGCGCATGGCGCCGCCCCGACGCTCCCAGTTGGCTCACCACGCTCTTCACACTTCAGCTTCTCCGCGCCACCGGCATTGACCGTGCCGATCCTTCCGTCGCATCAGCACTCGCCCTCGCAGAAACCAGCCTCCGCTGGAACGACTACCCCGGCTGCTGGGATCTTCGCGCACCCGCCTTCGGCCCTCCACCCTCCGACGGCAAACACGGCTGCAAGACCGGCGGCAATCCGTTTTTCGAAGGCGAAGAAGAGCCTTGCATCAACGGCGGAGTTCTCGCCTTCGGCGCCTACTTCGGCCATCCCAATGAAGCCCTCGCCCGCCGTCTACTCCACGAACAACTTTCCGACGGCGGCTGGAACTGCGAAGCGCCAAAGAGCCAGCGCTCCTCCTACCACACCACCATCTGCGTTCTCGAAGGCCTGCTCGAATACCAACACGCCATCGGCCCCGCTCATCCGTTGTCAGGCAAGATTGCCCTGGCGCTTCATCGCGGCGAAGAGTATTTGCTCGAACGCCACCTCTTTCGCCGCCTCTCGAGCGGAGAAGTCGCCAGCCCCGAATTCCTCCAACTCGCCTTCCCGCCGCGCTATCACTACGACATCCTCCGCGCGCTCGACTATCTCCGCGCCGCCGGACATGATCCCGCCGACTCGCGGCTCAGCGACTCCGTCCACATCCTCCAAAGCAAACGCCAGCCCGACGGACGCTGGCTCCTCGACCGTTCCTACGATGAGGCCATCACCATCTCCACTGGCGAATTGGTCGGCCAGCCCAGCGCCTGGAATACCCTCCGCGCTCTTCGCGTCCTACGTTGGTTTGGCAGCTGATCATCAATCGAGTGGTGTCCCAAGTCTCGATTCTGAGACCTGGGCAGGTACAAATTGCCACCTGCAAACATGGGGCCTTCAGATGGAAGTGATCAGGCCCGCGAAAATGCCCGTTGTCCTTTACTTCGTATAGATTTGCGGGAGGAGCACTTCCTTTGCCCGACACACCCGACTACCTCGCCCGCATTCGCGAACACGCAAAAGGCAAAGATCCACTCGTATCCCAGGCGCAATCTCCCGCCCGCATCGCCGAGCTCATCGCCAATGTCCCGGCCGATCGTCTCACTCGAAAACCAGCACCAGACAAGTGGTCCGTCGCCGAAATCCTCGCTCATCTCGCCGAAGATGAGATCGCCACTGCTTGGCGCTACCGCCAGATCGTCGAACATCCTGGAATCGCCCTGGTCGGCTTCGACCAGGATCTCTGGGCAAACCTCGGCAACTATGCAGCCCGAGAACCCCACGACTCGCTCCTCTTGTACCGCCTGTTGCGCGAGGCCAACCTGCACTTCCTCCGCGCACTCACCCCCGAGCAATGGGACGCATTCGGAATTCACGCCGAACGCGGCCGCATCACCGTTCGCGAGCTCGCTACCCACATGATCGGCCACGACGCCAACCACATCGCGCAAATGGAAAGAATCTTGTCCTGATTGATGGGGCCTGCCCAGAGGTAACGGCCCCAGCTACCGATTACTCGCTGCGAGAAGCCAGCAGCTCAAACACCCCGGCCGCTCCCTGCCCGCCTCCCACGCACATCGTCACCATCCCGTAGCGAACACCCCGCCGCCGCATCTCGCTCAGCAAGGTGGCCGTCAGCTTCGCTCCCGTACACCCCAGCGGATGCCCCAGCGCAACCGCCCCGCCGTTCACATTCACCTTCTCCGGATCGAAACCCAGCTGTCGCATCACCGCAAGAGCCTGCGCGGCGAACGCCTCATTGAACTCGATCAGCCCGATATCATCCAGCTTCAGTCCTGCTTTCTTAAGCGCCTTGGGCACGGCGTACACCGGCCCCATCCCCATCTCCTCTGGAAGACACCCGGCCACCGCATAAGCCACAAGCCGCCCCAGCGGCTCCACTCCAAGCTCCTTCGCTCGACCCGCCTCCATCAGCACCGCTGCGGCGGCTCCATCCGAGGTCTGCGAAGCATTTCCTGCAGTCACCGTGCCCTGCGCATGAAACACCGGCTTCAGTGCCGCCAGTGCCTCAGCAGTCGTATCCGCACGCGGCCCCTCATCCGCTGCAAACACCGTCTCCTTCGTCACCGGCTTTCCGGCCTTCGCACTAGGACTGGACGTCGTAACTGTCACGGGCGCCAGTTCTTGCTCAAACCTCCCCGCAGCCTGCGCAGCCAGTGCCTTCCTGTGACTCCCGAGAGCGAACGCATCCGCATCTTCACGCGAAATCCCATAATGCTTCGCCACCCGCTCTGCTGTCAGTCCCATCGTCAGCAGCGCCGCCGGATAGTTATCCGCCAGCCACGGATTTGGCCTCGGCTTCAACCCTCCCATCGGCAGCATGCTCAACGATTCGGCGCCACCGGCCACCACTACCGTCTGCGTCCCGGTCCTGATCCGCATATCCGCCTGCGCAATCGCCTCCAGCCCCGACGCGCAAAGACGATTCACGGTCATCCCCGGCACATCGATCGGCAACTGCGCCCTCAGTGCCGCCATCCGCGCCATGTTCCAACCCGACTCGCCCTCTTGCTGCGCGCACCCCAGGATCACGTCTTCCACCTCTGCCTTGTCCAGCCCCTTCACGCGCCCCAGTGCGTCGTTGATCGCCAGTGCCGCAAGATCATCCGGCCTTGTCGTCGAGAGACTCCCCTTGGGCGCGCGACCCACCGGCGTGCGCACCGCGCTTACAACTACAGCTTCCGCCATCGAAATGTACTCCTAGGTAAGAGATGACCGACGAGCGATTTGGGTGCCCCAGGTCCGGGTCCCCGCGAACAGGTCTTAGTTCGAGGGGTGGAGGTCTCGATTCTGAGACCTGGGATAGAACTAGAGGTTTTCACCAGCCCCGGTCAACTCGCTACTCCGCCACATCCAGCTTCGTCCACTTCTCGTGTGCGTAGAACCGGTAGATCGTATTCTGATTCAGCACCGTATCCGCCAGCGCATCATGATCCACCGCAGGCGGATGATGTTCCAGCCCCGACTGCGCCTCTCTCACCTGCTTCGGCGAAGCCGAATCGATGCCCCAGTCAAACCCATACACGCCCGTCGAATCATGCCTCTGGATCCGCTCCAGTTCCTGCGCCGACGCCACTGTCATCGCCTTCCCCGGTACCCGGGCAAAGAACGCCAGAAGCTCCACCGTCCCGTGTGCCGAACACAGCACCGCCCAGTCCGAAGACCCCGCTCCATCCAGGCTCGCGTGAATTACATTCTCCGGCCGGTGCGCTGCGTAGGTCTGCGGTATCAGGCATCCTCGCTGCGTCAGTGTCTCCGCCACAGCATCCGGCAGCTCAGGAAATGAATTCACCGGCAATCTTCGAATGAGGTAGGAAACCATCTTTCCATCTACACTCGTCTTGCCCGACTCGTTGAGCGATTGCGCCGGCGCATCCTTACTCGACTCCTGCGCCCCTGCGCCGCACTGCCCACAGATCAAAGCCGAAATCAGCCCAACCAGAACTACTGCTGCGATCTTCATCGCGCCTTCTTCAAGCCCATGCACCGCGCATCCGAAGACCGGTTCATTCACACCCGTCTAATTGCGCAGTGGTTTGCCGGTCCTAAGTGTATACGCGATCCGTTCCTGCGTCTTGCGCTCTCCGCACAGCGAGAGAAACGCCTCCCGTTCCAGGTCCAGAAGGTACTGCTCGGTCACCAGCGAACCCGCCGTCACTTTACCGCCGCAAAGAATGTACGCAACCCACCGCGCCACTTTCATGTCGTGCTCTGAAGCGAATCCAGCTTCGCCCATCAGGAAGATCCCTGTATTCAGCACGCCCAGAGTGGCAAGGCCCGCCGCCGGAACCGTTCGCATCTGCGGAGCAACATACCCCGCCTCAGCCAGTGCAATCGCCTGCGCCTTCGCATCTAGCAACAGCCGCTCGCGATTCATCGTAATCCGATCCGAATCCGAGAACAGCCCAAGCCCGCGCCCCTCGGCCGCCGACGTCGACACCTTCGCCATCGCAATCGTCTCCAGCGTCTTCTTCAGCGCCGAGTTGATCTCCGCAGACTGCGCGAACCGGGATGGCGGATCCTTTGGATCGGGTTTCGCCAGCGCCTCTGCAGAATCGACAGCCCGTAGCAGCATCTCCTTCGTCCCGCCGCCTCCTGGAATCAGCCCAATCCCCGTCTCCACGAGCCCGATGTACGTCTCCGCATACGGCTGCCGCCGCGCTGCATGCAAACAGATCTCCGCGCCACCGCCAAGCGTGAGGTTGAACGGTGCCACCACCACCGGTCTCGGGCAGAACTTCACCGCTGAGCACATCTGCTGAAAAGCCCTGATCGCTCCCTCAACTTCTTCCCAGTCGCCCTCCTGCGCTCCCAGCAGAAGCTGCATCAGGTTTGCGCCCACGCTGAACCGGTCTCGATCCCCGCTGATCACAAAACCGCGAAAATTCTTCACCGCCTCCGATGCCGGATTCAGCACCGACGAGATCATCGCTACAACGTCACCGCCGATCGCGTTCTTCAGCGAGTGCAGTTCGATGCATCCAATTCCGTCGCCAACATCCACCAGCGACGCTCCGGGATTCGACTTCACCACTCCGTTGCTTCGCCTGAAGTCCGCCACCCGCGCGTGTCCCGGCTGCTGAGGAATCGTTTCCCACGCGTGCGTCGCCGGGTTGTAGCACTGCGGCCCATCCGGCGAGTACCACGAAACCCTTGCCTCCTCCGGAGCAGAATCGAGCAGTCCCTTCACTGCCGGGCTCACCTCGACTCCCATCTCTCGCATTCGACCAACCGTCTCGCGCACTCCCGCCGCATCCCATAACTCAAACGGTCCGAGCTCCCAGTTGAATCCCGCCCGCATTGCCTCATCAATGGACGGCGCATCGCTCGCCGCCTCGCCGATCCGCTCCGCGGCAAAGTTCCAAAGCGACGACAAGAATGGCCACAGAAACCGCGCAGCTTTGTCCTTCTTCGGGTCATTCGCCAGCAACAGCTTCACCCGCTCCTGCACCGTCGCCGCATTCTTCACCATCTCCAGAGCCGGCAGATTTGCCTTCTCCAGGGGCCGATACTCGAACGACTTCAGATCGAGAACGAATCTTTGATCCTTACCATCCGAGCCCCGTGTCTTCTTATAGAAACCCTGCCCCGCCTTATCACCCAGCCAGCCGCGCTTCACAATCTCCTGCAGCACCGGCCCAAATCCGCCCGGCGTTACTCCCTGCGGAAAGTTCGCCGCCACATGCGCGAGAACGTCGATCCCAACCATGTCCGCGAGCCGGAACGTTCCTGTCCGTGGGAATCCCAACGCCGTCCCCGTCAGAGCGTCCACTTCTTCAATGGTCAGCCCTTGCTCCAGCATCAGCGCCGCAGCCGTAAACATCACCGAGACGCCAATTCGGTTTGCAATGAAATTCGGCGTGTCGTTCGCAAACACCACTTGCTTGCCCAGCGTGCGATCCGCAAACGTCGCAAACGCAGCTACCAGACCGGCATCGCTCTCTGCCGTGGGAATAATCTCCAGCAGTTGCATGTATCGCGGCGGATTGAAAAAATGCGTGCCAAAGAATCGATCCCGATGTGACTTCAACCCCGCCGCAATCTTCGCAATCGGCAACCCCGAAGTGTTGGTCGTCAGCACAGCCTGCGGCGCAAGATGCGGCACCACTCGTTCCAGCAGCGCCCGCTTGATCTCCAGGTTCTCTGCAACCGCTTCGATCACCCAGTCGCACTGCTTCAGCTTTTCCAGATCGTCTTCGAAATTTCCCGGCGTCACCATCGACGCCAGCGATGCCTCATAAAACGCCGCCGGCTTCGCCTTTGCCAAACCCGCCAGCGCTTTCTCCGCTAGCTGGTTCCGCGACCCAGCACCTGCGGGCACCATATCCAGCAGCAGCACCGGAATTCCCGCATTCGCCAGGTGCGCTGCAATTCGCGACCCCATCGTTCCCGCGCCCAGCACCGCCGCACGCCTCACCAGCAGAGGCTGTGCCGCAAATCGACCTACCGCTTTCGTCGCCACTGCTGCTGTCGCGCTCATCCAATCACCTCAGACAATCCAAATCCTTCTATTCAGCCTTGGGGTTACTTCTTCAGCAGCTTGAATGCATGCATCCATTCGTTGCGCGCAAATCCAGGAATACACCACAACATGCACAGTGGCTCGATCGCTCGCGCTGCCTCCATTCCGCCCATGTCTGCTGTCTCCCAGCCAAACTGCTCGTTGATCTGCGCCACCTGCTTCTTCGCCCCTTCATCATTTCCGCAGATGAACATCGTCGGCCTGCCGCCCGGCAGCTCCGGATTCACCATCAGCACCGATCCAACCGAGTTGTAGGCCTTCACAAAACGCGCATCCTTGAACTGCCGCTGCAGCCTCTCCATCAATGAATCGTTAATATCCGTGAAGAACCTCAGCACGCCTTTCTCCGGCGGCGAATCTTCAATCGGATTGCAAGCATCCATCACCGTCTTTCCGGCAATGTTCTTCGCACCCGCAAGTTCCAGCGCTTCAGAGGCCACCGTGCCCTTCACCGCCAGCATCACCAGCTCTCCAAACTCCGCCGCTTCCGCAAACGTCCCGCTCTGCATGCCGGCGTTCTGCGCCACCCAATCCGCCAGCTTTCCCGGCGTCCGGCTCCCAATCTTCACTTTGTGACCGTGTTTCAACAATCCCGCAGCCAGCACCTTTGCCACGTCGCCCGATCCAAGCACGCCAACCTTCATTGCATCCTCCAGTTACGCCGAGTGTAGACAGGAGAGTTCCTTGGGGCAAGACAAGATGGATAAGTACCTTCGGAATCTCCTTCTCTCTCCCTGTGGTACATCAAAACTCACTCTGCGGTATGCTCGAATTGGGAACCTATCATCCTCTCTCGCAATGACGCTCCTGACTAATCGAACCACCTGGGAGGCGGCCGCCGCAATCACCCTGATTGCCGGTATAGCCGCTGGCGCGGTTCTCTACCTCCGGCGCAAACGGCCGACGGAAGAAGAAATCGAACGCGCGCGCCGCAAAATGCTCTCCCAGACCGGTCGCCTCATCGACGGTATGTTGCTCGACATCCGCGAGGTAACACTCGACGATGGCCGCCCGCTCACCATGCTTGAGTACAGCTACCGCAGCGCCGGCGTCGACTACGAATGCTCCCAGGACGTCACCGCCCTCCTCACCATCGTCGACCCCACGCAAGTCCGCGCCGGATACCCCTGCACCGTCCGCTACCAGCCCGGAAACCCGCAGAACAGCATCGTCCTCGCCGAATCATGGTCGGGCCTTCGCTCCAGCCTTCCCGTCTATCCCGCCGCCAAGCGCCCCAACCTCGGCAACCTGAGCACCGACCGCGGCTGAACCCGCCGCATTCTCCTTCTCCCTCGCTACTCCCAGTCCCCGCTCCCCGTCCTGATCCTTATCACCTCGTCACCTCGTCCCCTTGTCCACTCGTCCCCTTGTCCCCCGTTTTTCCATCTAAACTGTCATCATGCATGTCCACGCCGCGCCCTCTCCCAGCGCCTCAAGGACACAATCCGTACTCCGCTTCTCTCTCGTAGCTACTCTCGCCTACGTCGCTGTCACTTTCATCTTCGGCCTTCGCGCCCACTCCCTCGCCCTGCTTTCTGAGGCCGGCCACAATGCCTCCGACTTCCTGGCCCTCCTGCTCAGCTTCGTAGCGGTTTATTTTCAGAACCGCCCGGGCGACGATTCCAAGACTTTCGGCTACCAGCGCGCCGGTGTCCTCGCCGCCTTCGTCAACGCGGCGACCCTGGTCGTCATCTCCATCTGGATCGCCATTGAAGCCATCCACCGCCTCAGCGCTCCCGTCGCCGTCCAGCCCCGCCTGATGATGTGGGTGGCGGCTGCCGGTGTTCTCATGAACGGCGTCATCGCCGCCCTCCTCTGGGGTTGCGCCCGCGACGTCAATATGCGCAGCGCCTTCCTCCACATGGCAGGAGACACGCTCTCCACCGCCGCTGTAATCGCCGGAGGCGCGGCAATCCTGTTCACCGGGCATACCTGGATCGATCCCGTACTTTCGCTCGTCATTGCCGCTCTCATCCTCTGGTCCAGCATCGACATCGTCCGCGAAACCCTCAACATTCTTCTCGAAGGCACTCCTCGCGGCATAGAGCTCAACCAGATCCGTTCCGGCATGGAAGCGGTCGACGGCGTTCTCAATGTCCACGACCTCCACGTATGGAGCCTCGGCTCGCAAAGTCACGCCCTCGCCTGCCATGTGACGATCGCCGACATCCCACCCTCTGAAAGCGAATGTATTCTGGTGAAGCTGAATCACGTGCTGCGCGCCCACTTCAATATCCATCACTCAACCATTCAGTTCGAACATCAGGGATGCCCGGAACTCGAAGGCTGCGTCGTACCCATTGAAGACATGTCGAGTTCAGCTGCACACAGCCATCACGGCCACGCACACTAGTTCCGCAACAGGAGGTTATCCGCTTTGACTCGTTCCCGAGTTGCTGCTGTCGCCCTGTGTTTTGCGCTCTCCTCTTCAACGGCAAACCTGATTGCTTCTCCCGCGTTCACTCAGCCAGCCTCCACGCAAGCTCCGGCCGTTACCTCCAGCCTCGACGCTCTCTCCGGCGAGTACACCGATCCCACTACTCCCGACCTGCCCCTCAGCTTCTACGTGAAAGACGGCAAGCTCGTCATCGAATCGGATCGTCTCGTCCCCACGGTTCTCACCCAGAGTTCTCCCACCGACTTCGCTGTTCCCCAAACCAAAATCACCATCAAGTTCACATTGGACGCTTCCGGTCGCGGCGCAACCATGGTCGCTTCCAACGACCCTGAGTCAACCTACAAGCGCACCGGCGACCCCGTTCACCACGTCTTCCACGACTACCAGAGTTCCGAAGTCATGATCCCCATGCGCGACGGAATCAAGCTCCACACCATCATCCTCAAACCCTCGGACATCACCACTCCACTGCCCTTTCTCATTCAGCGCACCCCTTATGGCGTCGATGGGCTCAGCCGCATGACCTTCTTCGGGGGCCGCCCCGAGCTCGCCCGCAACGGCTACATCTACGTTGAACAGGACATCCGCGGCCGCTTCAAGAGCGAAGGCGTCTTCGTCATGAGCCGCCCCGAAGCAGATCACAAGGACCCCAAGGCCATTGACGAAAGCACCGACGCCTACGACACCGTCGCCTGGCTCCTCAAGAACATCCCCGGCAACAACGGCCGTGCCGGATTCGTCGGCACCAGCTATCCCGGATTCCTTGCAATGGCCGCCGGCATCGATCCTCATCCCGCCGTCAAAGCCATCTCACCTCAAGCTCCCATGATCGACGTGTGGAAGGGCGACGACTTCTTCCACAACGGCGCATTTCGTCAGACCTACGGCTACGACTACGTCTGGGGAATGGAAGCCAGCAGCAAAAAGAACAGCGACGTCAGCTATGGGAAAGGAAAAGACGGCAAACCAAAAGACGGCTACGACTTCTTTCTCGAGCGCGGCTCTTTCGCCGAAGACGTCAAGAAGTCGGGCGTAAAACAGACGTATCCCACATGGAAGCTCTTTCTCGACCACCCCAGCTACGACACCGTCTGGTCTTCCCGAGCCGTCGAAAATCACTTATCCGTCGTCGCAGTTCCCACTCTCAGCGTGGGCGGCTATTACGACCAGGAAGACATGTGGGGCCCGCAGGAGGAATACAAGACCCTCGAACCGCATGACTCGAAGCAGGAGAACTTCCTTGTCCTCGGCCCGTGGCGCCATGGTTATTGGTCTTCCTCGTCACGTCGTCTCGGCAACCTCAACTATGGCGAGTCCATCGGCACAGAATTCCGCAGAGACATCGAAGCCAAATTCTTCGGCCACTACCTCAAAGACGAGCCCGGCTTCGACCTCCAGGACACCGCAAGTTTCCAGACCGGCTCGAACACCTGGAAGCACTATGAACACTTCCCGCCCGACCAGTCCCAGGCCACCAGCCTTCACCTCGTCGGCAGCGGCGCACTAAGTTGGACCGAGCCCAAAGAGTCAGCGAAGACAAGCTACGAAAGCGACCCAGCCAATCCCATTCCCTACCGCCGGCGCCCCATCCAGCCCACCTACGGGCAAGACTCGCAGTGGTTCAACTGGCTCACTGAGGATCAGCGCTTTGTCACCGATCGCAAAGACCTCGCCGTCTGGAAACTCCCCGTCCTTAAGAAGGACCTCATCGCAACCGGCGAAGTCATCGCCGACATCTTCGCCTCCACCACCGGCACTGACAACGACATGGTCGTCAAGCTCATTGACCAATACCCGGACGACGATCCCGACCCGAAAATGCGCGGCTATCAACTCATGATCAACGAGGAAATCTTCCGCGGCCGCTACCTCCAGGGATTCGACAAGCCCACCCCCATTCGCGCCGGCACCATTCGCGAATACCGCTTCAGCCTCCACGCCGTCGACCACGTCTTCAAAGCTGGCCACACCGTCATGGTCGAGATCCAGAGCACATGGTTCCCGCTCTACGATCGAAATCCCCAGACCTTCGTGAAAAACATCATGCTGGCCAAGCCGGAAGATTTCAAACCCGCCACCATCACCATCTACTCCGAAAAGGACCATGACTCAAATCTGCAGGTCCCGCTCATGAACGCCTGCGATCACATCGACTGTTTCTAGTGTCCATCGGAGATCATCATGAAAGCGCCCGATGAGGTACGCCGCTCCCTGCTCTTCGGAATCGGAGGTATCGCCATGAGTTCTGTATTGCCGAGCATCACCGCGGACGGACAGCCCTCATCGCCGGGCAACACCCTCGATCCTCAACAAGGCGAACACCTCATCCACTTCCGCGACGGCGGCGACATCTTCATCAAGGTCAGCGCCGCCACTGGCTCCGAGCACTTCGCGATCGGCACACAGCAGATCAAGGTGGGCACCGGCGTTCCCGTCCATCGCCACTTCCAGATGGAGGAGTCCTTCTACGTCCTCGATGGCAGCGGCTTCTTCATCCTCGAGGACGTGCGCCACTCCATCCAGCAGGGCTCAACCATCTTCATCCCCAAAAATCGCTGGCACGGCTTCGCCAACCCTGACCACGAGCTTCTCCTCCTCTGGATCGTCTCCCCTGCCGGACTGGACGGCTTCTTTCGCGAAACCTGCACCCCACCCGGCGTCCCTCCCAGGCAACTCACCCGAGACCAGATCCGGCAGATCGCCCTCAAATACGGCACCGAATTCCGGTGAATCCACCCGCCAACTCGATGCCGCGCGCCGCGCGCCCTACACCTCAAACTGTCATCCTGAGCGAACAGGGGTGTCTCCCTCTTTTGGAGACATGGGATGGATCTCCGCTTGATTTGACGTTCGCGTTAGAATAGATAGAGCGCAATGACTCTCCATCAGCCCATCCCGGCTCTCCTCTAGCGGCTCCCGCCGCCGAGACCTCCTGCGCCCATTTTTAGATTCAAAAGCCCACCTGAAAACCTGAAAGCCCGGAGAGCCTTATGCTGGACCGCCTTGAACAAATGGAGCAACGCTACAACGACCTGCAGTCGCAGTTCTCGCTCCCTGAAGTCCTCAACGACCACGAGAAATACCAGAAGATCGGCAAATCCCTTCGCGAAATCGAAGAGCCCGTCGAAAAATATCGCGAGCTCAAGCAGGTCACCCAGGGTCTCGCCGACGCCCGTGCCATGCTCGCCGAAACTGATCCCGACCTACGCTCCATGGCTGAAGAAGAGATCGCCGCGCTCGAGCCGCGCAAATCCGCCCTCGAAGACGAGATCCGCATCCTTCTCCTCCCCAAGGACCCCAACGACGAGAAGAACGTCATCCTCGAAATCCGTGCCGGCACCGGCGGCGACGAAGCCTCGCTCTTCGCGGCCGAAATCTTCCGCATGTACACCCGCTTCGCCGAGCAGCATCGCTGGAAGGTCCAGGTGACTGACCTCTCCGAATCCGGCGTTGGCGGCTACAAGGAAGTCATCGCCATTATCGAAGGCGACCGCG
>Ga0207698_10000055_pt1 | contig 82550 bp, 63 predicted proteins | sample KBSCornC22_FD_184298 | JGI IMG/M metagenome (GOLD analysis project Ga0207698, IMG submission 184298) | Corn rhizosphere microbial communities from Kellogg Biological Station, Michigan, USA - KBS Corn C2-2 (SPAdes) (version 2) | ecosystem: Host-associated > Plants > Roots > Rhizosphere > Soil ... | reverse complement strand
AATAAGTTACAGTTTTGGAATCGATTGACACGGAAGAGGTCGTTGGTTCGAATCCAATCGTGCCTACCACATTCCCATCCAGAAGAATCCAGCACAGTTCCGAGGCTTGGCCCAAGCCGCTGAAGAATCAGCAGCTTTTGGGTATATACATCCGTCGGCCTTTCGATCTGCTTGAGTACGGGGACCCTTGGCTTTAGCTGATACTGAGTTTCGTGGATCCAACCCGGGGAGAGAAACCTCACATACTATCCTCACACGCGCATCGGCGAACGGAGCAAGTCTGCAGCGCGTCTCAGATCTGTCAACAACAACGCCCGCATCTCTGAAGCGCGGCCAGAATCCGTGGCCCGCAGAATTGCGGACGGATGAATTGTTGCAATTACTCGATTTGTATATGGGCTTGAAACCACTTTGCCCCGCTCACGCATCAAGGCGAAGCTCGGACCCAAGAGCGATTTGGATGCGGTGGCGCCGAGGCACACCACAAGTTCGGGACGCACCGCTTCCAACTCTGCCAGCAGCCACGGGCGACATGCAAAGATCTCAGCGGCCCTTGGGCTCTCGTGCAAGCGCCGCTTGCCGCGCTCGATGAACTTGAAGTGCTTGACGGCATTCGTGACGTAGGATTGTGCGCGATCGATCTGGGCTTCGGCCAGCAATTTGTCCAGTAATCGTCCGGCGGGGCCGACGAAGGGCTCGCCTTTTAAGTCTTCTTCATCTCCAGGTTGCTCGCCGATGAGCATCAGCCGGGCTGTTGTGGGGCCGCGGCCGAAAACTACCTGCGTGACGCATTGGTGGAGATGGCATCCCTGACAGGCGCGAACAGCCTCTTGCAATACGGGCAGACTGCGATTTGCCGGAACAAACGATGCTGCGGTGAGCTTCGGTTGACGAGCAAGCATTGTTTCCACCCGGGTCTCAGCCTCGGTCAGCAGCACGAGAAGGGTCTGCAACTCAGGCAAATTCTTCCAGTAATGCACTGGCATTTCAGATCGCATCGCCTTCAAGTTCGTTCGCGCCGGGTTGAATATGGATGAGTAGTAGGTACGCCAGAGCTCTTCGAAGTCATCCTGCTGCGGCACGCGTTCGCGCAGCACGCCCGGTCCGAATGTCAGTTCCTGTTCGAGGGGATCCCATTGAACGGACTCGTCTGGCGTCAAGATCGTCCACTGCATCACGGCAAAGCGTTCGGCAAAGAATGGCGCGGCCAACCGCAGCACGCGATGCGCTGGCTCGTACCACGCGATGAACCGGTCGCCGGATTCTTTTGCTACTTTCCGGAATCTCACGAAAGCATGCATTTTATGCAGGTCCCGTCGGACCTGCTGTTCGAGCCGACGAAACTCCACAACATCATCGTCGATTTCGATTTTCAGCAAGTTGCGATTCGCTTGCAGACGAAACAGAACGCGGTAGAGCAGATTCCATCGCCCAGGGTTGCGATGACACGCCACAACTTTGGCCCGTTCGAAGAATGAGCGGGGCACATACGACGAAGAACTGACAGTGGACGAGACAGGGGCCGAACCGGCAAATAACGACTCCGGTGTCCCCAGCGATGTGTCCATCAGGTCCGCAGCTTCCGGCGCAACTCCTGCAGATAGCAGACGACGCGCTGTCTCACGCCAGGCTTCGAATGTGGGCTCGAAGAGAATGCTCTGTCGTATCGCAGCCGTTGTCACAACTGCCCCGAAAACGCTGACGCGGCGGAGAAGAGATCGAGTTGTACCGGCTGCGCCGTCTTTCGGTCGCGGATGCTCGGATGCCGCAATTTCTCCGGCAGATGATCAGCCGCGAGCACAAACTCTCTCGCGAGTTTCACCCTCACATTCAGTTTGCCCAAGTCATCCATCGTGAGATGGTGATATCGGCGGATGCGGATGATGCGATTGACATTGCGATAACCAATTCCTGGAACGCGCAACAGCGATTCGCGTGGAGCCGCGTTTACGTCAACAGGAAAGAACTCCGGATGAGTTTCAGCCCACGCCAGCTTCGGATCCTTGCTCAGGCTTAGGTTCGGGTCTTCATCACTGGTGAGTTCCGCAGCGCTGAACCCGTAGTAGCGCATAAGCCAGTCCGCCTGATAGAGGCGGTGCTCACGCACCAGCGGAGGAGCGGACTGCGGAAGGCGCGCATCGCCCAGCGGAAATGGACTGAAGCTGGAGAAATAGATTCTGCGAAGACCGTAGCTCGTATAAAGGTGCGATGCAGTAGAAAGGATCTGCCGATCGCTTGTCCGCGTTGCCCCAATCACCATCTGCGTGCTCTGGCCGGCAGGTGCAAAACGTGGAGTGGAGCGATGCCGCTTACGATCTTCATCAATCTCCGCCTTGCGCTCCGTGATCTGGCTCATTGTGCCTTCTATGACTTCGACCTTCTTTTCTGGAGCAAGCTGAACGAGGTCCTGCTGGGTGGGCAACTCGATATTGGCGCTTAGCCGATCGGCGAACGTCCCGGCGCGCTCGATCAGAGTTGGAGAGGCCCCGGGAATCGCCTTCAGGTGAATGTATCCCCCGAATGCATGGTCTTCCCGAAGTGATCGCGCGATTTCGATCACCTGCTCCATCGTGTAATCGGGCGACTGGATGATGCCCGAAGAGAGAAAAAGCCCTTCGATGTAGTTGCGACGATAGAAATCCAGCGTGAGGTTGACCACTTCACTGGGTGTGAAGCGCGCTCGGGCAATGTCGGACGACACGCGGTTGACGCAGAAGACACAGTCGTAAGTGCAGTAGTTTGTGAGCAGGATCTTGAGCAGTGATACACATCGACCGTCCGGGGTGTAGCTGTGGCAGATTCCGGTGCCGTCGGAGTGTCCGATTCCCTGGCCGTTGCCAGCGCGCTTGGCTCCGCTGGAGGCGCAGGATGCGTCGTATTTGGCTGCATCGGCAAGGATTGCCAGCTTTTCCTGCACATTCAACATAGAGACAACGTGACCAGCCTGACTTGCCGTTCCGAAACTGGCGTACTTCCATAATAGCGAAGAAAAAGAGAATACTTTAGACCCTACCGTTAGTCATTCGAGCGGGATGAACAGAAGCGGAAAGCGTAGTTGATGACGCGAAAACGACAGCTAGCCGGTCTCATACCGGCAATCTCCATAAGAGAATCTGCAGGATTTCACCGGTCTCACCCAGCAGCTGTGCCTGCCCAGGAGAACCGTGCGTCCACGCGCGCAGACTCGGATTTCAAACAACTAGCGACCCGGGAAGGAATGCGAGCTGCTTGCTCTCCTGCGACACCTTAACATCGTTCGCGCAAATGGCGTGGGACCGCCTAACAAACCGTCGTGCTCGGTCTGCATGGACCTGAAATTAATTGTCGTGAGTGAAATCAAGCCTCTCATTTGCTCGATAGGCGAGCGGATGAAAGAGGCCCGCGGCCGCGAATCCATTTGTGATTACCAAATGGGGATGTGCAGGCCGGACAGAGATTCGTACACTGCCCATGTTGCTGGATCAGGGCACAATACGGACTGCAGGAAACTTGAACACTTCCGACGTGCGGCTGTTGCTGAGCAAATGGATGGAGGAGCAGACCTCTCTGCTCTGCCTCGGCTCTTTCAACGAGTGCCGCCTCGTCCTGAAGGCACACGTATTCTCAATCTCGGAAGAATCCTTTACCCTCCGTTCAATCAGTTCTGACTCAACTTTATCGTTCAGTTTCGGCGCAACCGGAACAGTCTTCGACTACGCCGAGCAGCGTGAATTCGGGATGCCCGAACTCCCGCCAAAACTTGCTCAGCTGGCTTCCATCGCCATCATGTTTCCCACGCGCGTTCCCGTCAATCCTCTCACTCAATCCACGGAACGGGAGACTCTGATCATGATCGAAATGTGGGAAGGGGATCGGGAGAACTGGCCGGAAGAGAAGTAGCGGCTCAGGTTTCAAATGCCGTCCCTGCAGAATCTTGATCTTGTCCGCGGCCAGTGCTGAACTAGAATCGTCCCCCACAGGTCTCTTCGGTCCTACCGGTTCGTGATGCTGCGACACAGCAAATGCTTTACCCTGAATCCAGCATTTGATCCCACGGAACCCTGCCTTGCGAATCGTTCTATCGAACATTGGCACCTACGGCGACATCAATCCGCTGATCGCTCTGGCGCTCGAACTGAAGCGCCGCGGCCATACGCCTGTGATGGCCATTCCCGAGGTCTATCGGTCGAGAATTGCCCCGGTGGGCCTGGAATTCCATCCCATCCGGCCAGACATCGATCCCGCGAATAACGTGCTGGTAGAGATGGTCTACGACATCAAGCACGGCACTGAGCATGGGTTGAGGAATTTCCTCTTTCCCTCGCTCCGGCAAACGTACGACGATCTGCTCGACGCTGCTACCAAGCCATCGCGCGCGGACCTGCTGCTGCTTGGCGAATTGAATTATGCGGGTCCAATCGTAGCCGAGGCGACTGGGATCCCGTGGGCGAGTTACGTTCTGGCCCCATTATCGTTCTTTTCGGCCTTCGATCCGCCGGTGCTTCCGCCTTATCCGAAGCTGGCGAAAGCGGACAAGCGCGTTCCGGGATTCGGGCGGGTAATCAAGCGCGTGGCGCGTTTCGTCAGCCGAAAGTGGCCGGAGCCGATCTATGAGCTTCGCAAAGAGCTCCGCCTTCCGCGAGGGGAGAATCCGCTCTTTGATGCCAAGCACTCGCCCTACCTTGTACTGGCGCTATTCTCCCGAGTGCTGGGCGTGGAGCAGAAGGACTGGCCGGCGAACACCCTCATCACCGGTTTCGCCTTCTACGATGCAGATTCCGGCAATGCAAAACTGCCGCCGCACCTTGACCAGTTCGTCGCGACTGGCGAAGCTCCCCTCGTCTTCACCCTTGGCTCCGCTGCGGTGCTCGCCGCAGGCGATTTCTATGAAGTGTCGGCACAAGCCGCGGTAGAGCTCGGCATGCGCGCCGTGCTGCTCATCGGCTCCGATCCTCGCAATAAGCCGAAGCAGAAGCTGCCCGATTCGATTTGCGTTGCCGAGTACGCGCCTTACTCAAAGCTGTTTTCCAGTGCTTCTGTTGTTGTGCACCAGGGCGGTGTCGGCACAACTGCGCAATGCCTGAACGCTGGAAAACCCATGCTGATCATGCCCTATTCACACGACCAGCCAGACAACGCGCGCCGCATGAAGCGGATCGGAGTAGCGAAGGTAATCCAGAAAGCCAAATACACGCCGCAAAAGGTCACTCGGAAGGTGCGCAAAATTCTGGATGACCCAGAAATCGCACGCACGGCTCGCGTTGTCGCTGAGGAGTTACGAAAGGAAGACGGCGTCAAGACGGCCTGCGATGCGCTGGAATCCCTGTATCGAAGAACGCACACCGCCTAGTTTGCTCAACTTTGATTTCGCGACGGATCGATTCAACGCACTCCCGATCTCCTTGCATATCCACGCCACCAAATCCAGCGCTAACTAGCACTTGCAAACAATCCAGATCGTGAGTCCACGCGGCAAACCCATGGCATGCAACGGGCATCGGACTGTGGATGCAAGCGCTCCGATCGCGCCTGCAGTGGAGGTCTATTTCAGATGAATGTAAAACGGATAGCTTATACCTTTTCTATGAGTGCAGGGACTGCTCTGCTCGGCGCGACATTTGCAATCGCGCAAGCTCCCGGAGCCCCGCAACAACCCAGCACGCCTCAGAGCCAGACACCGAACTCAGGAAGCCAATTGCCCGGTAACAATCCCACGGCGGACCAGAGCGCTGGCGCGCCTACTTCGGCTCAGGATTTCTCCGAACGCGCCTTCATCTCGAAAGCGATGGAAGGCGGAATGGCCGAAGTTCAGCTCGGTCAGCTCGCACAGCAAAAGTCACAGAGCAACGACGTAAAGCAGTTTGCGGCGAAGATGGTCAACGATCATGGCCAGATGGGCGACAAGTGGCTGAAGCCCGTCGCGCAGCAAATGGGACTCAGCGAGCCTTCCGGCCCCTCAAAGAAAGACAAAAAAGAAATAGAGAAGCTGCAGGGTCTTTCAGGCCAGGACTTTGATCGCGAGTACATCACGATGATGATCAAGGACCACCAGAAGGATTTGAAGGAATTTCAAAGCGAGGCCCAGGCTGCACAGAATCCTACTGTGAAGCAGATCGCCGACAAGGGGTCGCAGGTTATTCAACAGCACCTTCAGATCATTGAACAGATCGCAAAGGCCCACAACATCGACGTCGGTGGCAAGGAGATGTCGAGCACCAAGTAACGGCCAACATTAGAAAACCTTCGAGGGCCTTGCGGACCAGATCGCAATGGGCCTCGACGTGTCTCAGTCACTTGGCTGGGTAGTTCTTCGTCTCACCAGTTCGCGAATTGGTCACGCCGAAGCTACCATCAGGGTGCGCCACAGCTTTGAAATAATGCCCCTCGCCGTCGCCCTTGGGATTCGCGATCAGTTCGTCGCCACTGTTGTGCGCTGCGTCAGAACCTTCGGCTGTGTGGAGCATAAATAGATTCTTAGCTCCCACGCTCTCGCTTACCGTCTGCCATGCCTCAGGGCTGCCGCCCTTGTGAGCTCCATTGTTCATGATCGCCGCGCGTGGATGAATCGAAGCCACAAGCGATTTCGAATTCGATTGATCCAGCCCGTGATGGCTGACGAGAAACAGGCTGACCTTACCCAGTGGGTTGTTTGGGCAGACAAGATCCAATTCCTTCGGCTTTGTGAGATCGCCAAGATCGAGGAAGCTGAACTGCCCATAACGGACAAGAATTCCCACTGAGCGTGGATTCTCGCTCTGATCGAGCGTCCATTTCGGCTCCTTGGCGCAGTTGGGATTCAATTCTGGCTTGATCCCGGGCACCGATGAGATATGTTCGCCATCGGCTGTGACGACACTTATGTTGAGGCCTGAAACATCGATGGCATCGCCCGGATGCAGAGTGCGGCGAGGCGTATTGCCGATCGCGGAAGTGTAAGCTGCGAAATCCTTCCGGGTGACGTCGGAGTCTTCCCGGTTCACGCCGTGATCGAGAAACTCACCTACCTTGACGCGCTTTACCAGTTCCGGCACCCCGCCAACGTGGTCAGTATGAAAATGCGTGATCAGGACTTTATCGATCTGCGTGATCCCGGCATCTTTCATCGCTGCCTGAATTCGCTCCGCATCGCGTCCGTTGCTCCCGGGCCAGCCCGTGTCAACCAAAAGCGACCCTCCGGAAGGCGATACCAGGAGAGTGGCCTGGCCGCCCTCGACATCAATCGAGTAGATCAGCAAGTTGGTGCTCTTGTGACCGGCATTCTGCGCGAATGCTGGGGAAACTTGGAGCCCAAAAAGGAAGAGAGCGAGGAGCGGAGTAAGGCGTTTCATTTGCGAATGAGTGTAACCGCTGAGGCGGATCGCATGAAATGTTGTTCCATCCGTCGAAATCCAGCATTTGCTTCGCACCGACGAACATCAGAAACAAACCTGAGCTGAAACGTTCCCATCCAATCCGAATTGCGCTTCAATCTGTGGCACAACTTGGGTCCCCGGTGACAAAACCAGCAACTCCCCCCGAACGTAGGCAAAAACATGAACACCCGATGCTGCGATCGGTGGGATTGGGTCTCATCACCGGCGCCGCGGACGACGATTGCGCCGCAGTAGGCACCTATGCCCAAGCCGGCGCGCACTTCGGCTACAACATCCTGTGGATGGCCCCGCTCGCGCTCCCCATGATGATCGCGGTCGTTTACCTCTCTGGGAAGTTGGGTCTGGTATCCGGGCAGGGCCTCTTCTCGGTTCTCAGAAGACATTCCCCCCGATGGCTTCTGTTTGTTGTGCTCGTCGGCGTCATCATCGGAAACATCATTGAGGCAGGCGCGGACATTGGAGGCATGGCTGCCGCACTGGGCCTTCTGGTTCCTCTTCCGCGCTCGGTGATCTTGCTCGCAGTGACAGCTGCGGCGCTCGTCTTCCAAATCTGGGGTTCCTATACCTTCATTCGCAACGTTCTGCGCGTACTGGCCCTGTCGTTACTCGCGTATGTTGCCTCGGCCTTGATGGCGCGCCCCCACTGGGGCTCCGTGCTCAAAGGCACTCTAGTGCCGCACCTCCGCTTCGACCATGACATGTTGACCATGATCGTAGCCATCATCGGTGCATCGCTTTCGGCATACATCTTCACCTGGCAGTCGAACGAAGAAGTTGAGGAAAAAATTGCCGCAGGCCATCGCACGGTCCGCCAGCGTCGAGGTGCGACTCCCGCCCAACTGAAGCAGTCGTTCTGGGACGTGGTGTTCGGAATGCTCTTCTCGAACGTCGTGATGTACTTCATCATCCTGGCCACAGCGGCCACTCTCTTTACCACAGGGCATAGGAACATCGAATCGGCGGCCGACGTAGTGCTCGCCCTGAAGCCAGTGGCCGGAAGGTTTGCGTCCGGCCTGTTCGCCATCGGAATCATCGGAGTGGGCATGCTGGCAGTCCCTGTCATGACCACCGGCGCGGCGTACGACGTGTGCCAGGCGGCAGGCGCGCGAACCGGCCTCAGCCTCAAACCCAACGAAGCCAAGCTCTTCTATTTCGCCATCACCGCCTTCACTCTCGCAGCGATGGTTCTCAACTTCCTGGGGATCAATCCGATGCATGCTCTGGTTTTCGCCGGCATCGTCCAGGGATTCTCTACGCCGCCCCTCATGGTGCTCATTATGGTGATGACGAACCAGAGAAAGATCATGGGCGATCGCACCAATCGGCGTGCCATCAACATCTTCGGCTGGGGTACAACCGCCGTGATCTGGGCCGCCTCTATCGGCCTGATCGTCAGCTACATAGTGCATTGAAGTTACTGCAGGGCAGAGCTTTGCCCCCAAAATACTGCTGGAAAGTTGATCCTGCTAGAATAGATAGTGCCGCACTGTGCGGCTATTGACCGCATCTTCATACCGATCCGGTGGCCGAATCGCGGCCCCATCCCAGTGCAAATTCAAGATTTGCCATAGAAGAAAAGGAACTCGAGCCCTGTGAGCCAGACGATACGCAATATCGCCATCATCGCCCATGTCGACCACGGCAAGACCACTCTCGTTGACGCCATGCTCCGGCAGTCCGGCACCTTCCGAGCCAACGAGCAGGTTGCCGAACGCGTGATGGACTCGAACGATCTGGAGCGGGAACGCGGCATCACGATTCTTGCCAAGAACACTGCCGTAAACTTTGGCGGCGGCAAGATCAATATCGTCGATACACCCGGCCACGCTGATTTCGGCGGCGAAGTCGAGCGCGCTCTGAAAATGGTGGATGGCGTGATGCTCCTGGTGGACGCTGCCGAGGGCCCGTTGCCCCAAACCCGCTACGTTCTCGCCAAGGCTCTGGAAGCCAAACTCGCGCCTATCGTCGTGATTAACAAAATCGACCGCCCCGACGCGCGTCCGCAGGAAGTGCTGAACGAAATCTACGATCTCTTCATCGATCTCGATGCGGAGGAGTCCCAACTCGATTTTCCCGTGCTGTATGCAGTGGCCAAGGCCGGCACCGCGACTCTCGATCTGAACAAGCCGGGAGAGAACCTGCAGCCGCTTTTCGAGACCATCGTGTCCACCATCCCTGCAGCTACCGGAGATGCCGAAGCACCCCTTCAGATTCTCGTAACCAACCTCGACTACTCCGATTATTTCGGCCGTATAGCCATCTGCCGCGTCTTCCAGGGCACACTGCACGCGGGCGATGAAGTGAATATCTCAAAGCGTGACGGCTCGCTGCAGAAAACGAAGATCACAAAGCTGTTTACTTTTTCCGGCCTGAAGCGTACCGAGATCAGTGAAACGGTCATGGGCGATATCGTCGCCGTTGCGGGCGTAGAGGGAATCACCATAGGTGAGACCATCACCGCCCTTGAGACCCCCGCGCCGCTTCCGCTCATCGTCATCGATGAGCCGACTATCGCCATTCAGTTCAGCGTCAACAACTCGCCGTTTGCGGGCAGGGAAGGGCAGTACGTCACAAGCCGCAACCTCCGCGAGCGTCTCGAGAAGGAGCTGCTGACCAACGTCTCCATTCGCGTAGAAGAGACCGGATCTCCCGACACCTTCAAGGTGCTTGGCCGCGGCGAACTTCAGCTCGCGATCCTGATCGAAATGATGCGCCGAGAAGGCTTTGAACTCATGGCCGGCCGCCCTGAAATCGTCACCAAGGTTGTCGACGGCACGCGCATGGAGCCGGTCGAGCACCTCACCATCGATATACCCGAACAGTACACCGGCGTCGTGATCGAAAAGCTGGGACCGCGCAAAGGGGAGATGACGAAGATGCACAATCACGGCTCAGGCCGTGTGCGTCTCGAATTCCGCGTACCCAGCCGCGGGCTCATCGGCCTGCGCTCGGAGATGCTCACCGAAACGCGCGGAACCATCGTCATGAATTCGCTGTTCGACGGCTACATTCCTTATCAGGGAGAAATCCCGCAGCGCCCCACCGGAGCACTCATCGCCGATCGTCAGGGTCTAACGACTACCTATTCACTCAACGGTTTGCAGGAGCGAGGCATCCTCTTCCTCGGCGCGGGTGTCGACGTCTACGAGGGAATGGTCGTTGGCGAGCATTCGCGTGACAATGATCTCGACGTAAATGTGGTTCGCGAGAAGAAGCTCACCAACATGCGTGCATCAAGCGCGGATGAGGCTCTTCGTCTTGTGCCTTACAGGACACTCAACCTGGAGCAGGCGATCGAATTCATAGCCGATGATGAACTGGTCGAGATCACCCCGAAGTCGCTCCGATTGCGGAAAAAGATTCTCCAGGCAAATCGCCGTCCGAAACGCTGGGAAAAAGCCGAGCAGTTCACCCAGTAGCGCATATTACCGCCGGCACAGCAGAGAATTCGGTCCTTGGTGTGCTTTCTCGCGTGCCGTGGCTACCCTTCACCCAGCAACCGCTTCTTCGCTTCCAGCACTCGCTCTAGCGCTTCTTCCGCCGTCGCACCCACCGATGAAAGGTGTCCCATCTTTCGTCCCTTTTTCGCAGCGCGCTTCTCGTAGAGATGCAGGCGCACGCCGGGTACACCCAGAGCAGCCGGCAGATTTGGCGTAGATGTCAGCCAGATATCACCCAGCAGGTTGACAATCGCACAAGGTGTGATGAGCGCTGTATCGCCCAACGGCAGGTTGCATGTTGTCCGCACGAGCTGTTCAAACTGGCTGGTGACGCACCCACGTTCACTCTGGTGATAGCTGTTGTGAGGGCGCGGCGCCATCTCATTCACGAGCAATCGACCTTGCTTGGTGATGAACATCTCCACGCACAGCAAGCCCTCGATCTCCAGCTTCGTGATGATGTCGGCCGCCAGCTTCTCAGCGCGCGCTTCCATCTCAGGCGAAATGCCCGCCGGCAGAACGCTCCACGCGAGAATCTGGTTCTCATGATGATTGCGTGCGGCAGGAAAGCTGCGCACTTCGCCCGAAGGCGTCCGCGCGGCCATCACGCTTATTTCATGGGCAAGATAGAGCGCCTGTTCCGCGACAGAAGGCTTCTCGCCGAGGGTAGTCCACGCGTCCTTTACGGCCTGCTCCGTGAGCGGAGATTCGATCCCGAGCCTTACCTGGCCGCGCCCGTCGTATCCGCCACGTCCGATCTTGAGATAGACACGTCCGCCAAGCGACTCCACCGCCTCATGCAACTCCACTTCGCTTCGAACAACGCGAAATGGCCCGACCGGGAATCCATTCTCCGCGAGCCACACTTTTTGAATGGTCTTGTCCTGAATGATGCGAACCGGTTCGACGCCGGGACGCAGCGGTGCCACTTGGGCAACTTGCTTCAGAGCATCGACGCTAATCTGTTCAATTTCCAGCGTCAGGGCATCCGCTCCACGAGCCAGCCTTTGGGCTGCGGCCACATCATCCCACGCGCCAACAATCGTCTCGTCGACAACGAAACTGGCCGGGCATTTCTCTTCCGGATCCATCACGCGAACGCGATAGCCCATCGTGCGCGCTGCCATGGCAGTCATGCGGCCGAGTTGGCCTCCGCCGAGAATGCCGATCAAACCGCCAGGTTCAATGACTGGAATCGTATGTTCAGGCACTAGGGAAGCTCCTGGGTCATCACTTCGTCAGTGCGGGCTTTCCGCCACGCTGCAAGCCGCTCGTGGAGCGCCTGATCGTTCACAGACAGGATCTCCGCGGCAAGAATCGCCGCATTCGCCGCGCCGGGCTTGCCAATCGCCAGCGTTCCAACTGGAACGCCCTTGGGCATCTGCACGATCGAGAGTAGGGAATCGAGCCCGTTCAGCAAGGTGGCCGGCACTGGCACCCCCAGCACCGGTACCAGTGTCTTCGATGCAAGCATTCCCGGCAGATGCGCTGCCCCACCCGCCCCGGCAATGATCACCCGCAGCCCTCGCTCTCGCGCAGTCTCAGCGTACTTGAACAGCCAGTCCGGCGTTCGATGCGCACTCACCACTCGCGCCTCATGCGGAATTCCGAGATCGCTCAAGATCTCAACGGCTGCGGAGAGCACCTCGTAGTCGCTCTTCGAACCCATCACCACGCCAACCAGTGGCTTCTCGCTCATGGGGTGATTATAAGAGGCGTATGCCAACCGTCCGGGCGCAACTTGCCTTGACGCGCCCCATCTCTAGTGTCGGTGCCAGGCCTGCACTGCAACCTCAGCCAAGGTGAGCAAAATGCTGAAAGCCGCCAGAAAACCCTTGGCTCGCTCCCAGTTTTGCTCGTGCTCCTCCATCCGTCGTTCAATCTCGGCGATACGGCCACCATTGCCGTCACCTGTCAGCGCGGTCATCTGCGACTTCAGGACGCTCAGATCGCTGAGAACCTGCATTTCAAATTCATTCATCATTCGCATCAGTTTTGCTCCGTCTGCTGCTCTCTACGAAGCAAGCGGGAGATTGAAGATCAGCGCGGCTGAGAACTCCGAGTAGTTCGGTGGGTTCTGTCCATCAAACGCCCTGACGTAAAAGCGGTCACATACCGAGAACCGCGAGAAGCTCATCGTCGGTTGCGAACTCCGTATCACCAGATCAGCATCTGTGGCGGCCATGAAGCAATTGTCGCGTCGGCGAATCTCAAACCCACCGCCAGCAGGCGCGGTTGTTCCAGTATGGATGGTGATCGCCTGCCCGCTCACATCCACAACAGTCAGCCCATTCAGATTGGCCAAATAGTGCGGTGACACCGGCGCCGGTAGCCACGCGTCATCTGGTACAGACGAGCTTGTCTTGATCGCAAGATCGCTCGCCCAGTCATTTGCGAAATTGATTTCGTAATCTACAACGTCCGGCAAACTCGCTCGATAAGTCAGTTTCACTGCGCGAACCATGACCTCTGCCTTCAAACCCATGGAAGGAGCATCGATTGCCAGCGCATCGCCTGGCCAGACGTCGGCATCGACGCCGAGATTCGTACATCGATAAGTCCCGCTCCAAAGTGCAGACACGCTCGCGGCCGCCTTCTCCAGCGCCGAGGCCGCACTTCGGCAGTCGCAAGAACTCCGTGCTTTCGGGCTCGTTACCGTCCCAATCCAGCGAGACACCGATGGCAACCCCGCATCAGCCAGCTTTTGCTGGCTCGCGCTGTTTACAGCTCTGCCCGCGGCCCTGCGCACCGTGCGATAACTAACCGCAATCTGTTCACCAGCCGCCGGCACGAAACCTGGATAGAAGACAAGCCGGCCGGATTCCTCGACGACGCACTCAGCTGACTGAGATGCGGCGCCCACACGTCGCGTGGTTGGACTCCCATTGGCCGGCATCGTTCTCACCCACCCTGATCCAAGTTGGGTCAGATTGAGAGCGCGGATCGATCCGTGCAGGTCGATGCTGCTCGCAGCCACTACCCGGCATGTGCTCGGAGTATCTGCAATCCGATCTTCGTACAGCGTTACCGGCATGCCCGCAACTCCGTTCACAAATTCCTGAATCTCGAAGTGCAGGTCTGCAGGAGCAGTGCTGAGCCCCCCGCCGACAGCCACTGCGCCTGAATCGTCGCAGGTTCTATAGATGGCCGCGTTACGGTAACATTCCGGGCAATGCACCCGGACTCGCAGCGCATATTGGTTCGACTGATTCACTTGGTAAGCTGCACCGGCAGGCAGTCCAAGTACCAGAGGCTGAATAGTAACTCTGCCGCTCCCTTGCTGTGCTGTTGCCTGAAAACCCACCGTGCATGACGATTGAGCGTTATCTCCGACGAAAAAACCTGCGAGAACGCCCGTGCTTCCTGCCTCCAGCACCACTCCTCCGGCCTCTAGCAGGAGCGTTCCGCCCATCTCCACTGCATCTCGCCAAGCCAATTGCGTCTCGCCGTCAACGCCCGTTCCGCCCTGCATCAACAGGCCGCCGGCCCCGAGCGCAATAAACCCATTCGCACCGGGATACCCCCATCGGCGAAGGTCGAGCTGACCCTCGTTGAACAATTCGCTGATCAGGGTCGATTCTGCGCCGGCTGGCGCAAACACTCGATCTGAAAGATTGAACTGCGTTGTGACGCCATCTCCGAGAAAGTATTCCGTCACGTACGTTGTCGGTTCATGTTCGCCGCACACGGTGATGTCGTTTGCCAATGCGCGTTTTGTCGTTGCATTCAGCCTCAAGTTCTCGAACGCCAGGATGCCATCACCCTCTTCCAGTGGATGCACCGCGGCCGGTAAAGACGAAAGAGCAAGGCTTCCATTCAGAGCTCGGTACGCGGCACGGACCTGATCTGCCACCGATCCGGCTGCACTGCTGAACGTTCCGCGCCCATCGATTGCGACTTGAGCCACCGGAGCATCGAGCGAGAGACCGTCCGTCGAAAGTGCGCCGCACCCCGTCTTCGCTGCAAGTTCGGCGATCAGCGGCCCCGCTGCCATTCCGGCAGGCCCTCTCGTCGGCGCGATACCCGCCTGATCAAGTAGACATTCGTCACTCACCGCTTCAATGCCGATACGATACCGCGGCCCCTCAACTCCCAGTCCTGCATATTCAGGAAGTGGCGTCGCAGCAACATAGCCTGTGAAGTAGAACGTCCCATCATCACCGAGGATCCGAAGAGACTGGCCCCGCTCGATGGTTGATGAACTTGCCTTCGACAGTGTGATCCACAGCCGGCAAACAGATGGCTCATTGAGCTTCCGTTCGATCGTTAATGGATGTGCCGCATCGAGCGCGGAACTGTAGTCCTGCCCGCAAATCGTGATCTTCATCGATAGTTTCCAGTTGTTCCGAGCGGATTCTGCTCCGCCATGCTTGTGCGTCTAAATCAGCGAATAGGCCGCAGGTTTGAAGCTGCGGTAACAGAGAACGCGCTCTCCATCAATCGGGTCGGTCACGGGCAGGGCGAGAAACTGCCCCTTCAATAGAATCCGCGCCAATCCACTCTTGTGTTTGCTGTCGAGCGGTGCTGCCGATTCTTCCGCTCCGCACAGGCTCTGCAGCCGCGGATAGTGGAAGAAAATTCGATCCCCCTGGCTGCCTTCCATCACAAACAATGCCGACCACTCCTGGTAGAAACTGCCTCCCTCGCGATCGACGAAACCCGTGATTGCCTGCGCCTTTGCTCCGCTTGCCGGCACTCCTCCCGGCAGGGGCTGAGCCAATATCAGGCTTCCGCCACTCACACCGAGCACCAGGCCAACATTAAAGGTGATCCGGCGAACGTAGTCAGCGTCTGCAATCGGTTGCCGAAGATAAGCACCCGAGACAGGCGAGCCGACATAGCCGGTCTCCCCGTTATAGTCCGCATCAACCGCAATCATCGTCCCGGGGGTGAAGTTCGCGGAATCACCGGCTGACAGTTGAATCACCGATGCTGTTGACCCGTTCTGCACGGGCACGGCCGGCGCAGGTGTAACGCCATCCCCTGTCGCCGGCGCAAGCACGTTCATATGCTGCGAGCCGGTAGCCAGAGCCATCGTGAGCTTCGTCCAGCTCAGAAAATCAAATGCGAGCTGAGCCTCGAGCGAATGGCGTGTCTGCTCAAGAGGAGCGGCCGGAATTCCCGTCAGAATCGGTGCCGACTTGCTCGCTGATTTACGTGCGAAGTTCGTAATCCATCCAAGGTCGATCCATGGCGCGGGCGGAGCATCGAAATCGAAATCATTCATCTCTGCCGGGTCGAATCTTGCATAAGCTTGGGCATTGCGATCGATCGGAGAGAAATACGCCCGCACGCGCCTTGTCACCGGCGCGGGAGCCGAGAGGTTGCTGAGTGTCATAGTTTGCTCTGCTCCTGGTAGCTATAGACCGTCGTCCGGGCTGCACGGCTCAGGCGATCACGCTGCACGTTGACTGGCGTAAACGCAGGCTCCTCCCAGAAAACCTGTGTCTGCATCGCAACCGGCGGTTGTAGTGAATAGTTGATCTTCGGCGTCGAGTGAGGCTGCAGAATCGTGAGCAGCTCCTGATCCATGGCTGTAAGTAGTCGCCCGCGATCCAAGCCTCCGAACGCCTGCGTACCCGAAGTGCAGTACGAAATCTCACACTCCAGCGCAACCATCGTTGAGGAGAGATTCGGGTCGGCGCCGAAGCCCAGCCAACGCAGGACAAACACGTCTCCGGGAGCCTGAGCCATTACACCCTCAGCCTCTTCAAGGAGGATGCCCGGCCGGATCGTTCCGCGTATCAGCACCGTTCGGCTCGGGTTGAGCGCTGCAAGCCTCGAACGAAGGTTCAGGTAAAAGGAATCCTTTGCGTTTTGCATAAATCAGAAAACGGGCTCAGCGGAAACGGATCACCAGAGGAGATCCTTCCACCTCACCTTGCCTTCTCATCCTTTCTATAAACGCGATAATGGCTCGGCGTGTGCTTCGCGGCGTCAAAGAGAGTGCCGGAAGACTTCACGGAGCGTGAGTCGATAAAGATAGACCGTACCGAGAAACTCGTTTACTGCGACTGACTCGATCAAGTAGTCAGTCCCGGCAACTGTTATGCCCAGCGTCATCGCAAACAATGCCTGCGCAGATGCGAGGTCGAGCGCGTTCAGTTGCGCCTGGATGCTGGTTGCCGAAACCAGCATCTCCCACTGATTTGCATCTCCTGCTCTCGTCGATGGTCGAAGTTTCCGCATTGCCACGGGACTTACCACGATCTCGGAAAACGAAGTCGCAATCAAGCCGACCTCCGCTTGGTTCGAGTCTGTGTTGCTGCCCGTGACTCTGAGGCGTGCTTCGGTTCCGCCCACGCCGCGTAAAAGCGCGTCCGCCAGCATGCGCGGAGCGCAGACCTGGCCGCGAGGTGACGTATCGCTCATCGTTCACCCCAGCCTGTTCGCCACGTAAGGGCGTAGCAAACTCTTTACTGTTTCATCCAGCAGCGAACTCGAAAAATACTGCATCTGCATCGTGTCGATCTTTGTCTTGCATGCGTTCAGCGCGGGAGTAGCCTGAGCATTCCGGACGATCTGCGCGCATGCCGCCTTGACGTCGTCTCCGATAACCGCGAGCCCGGCAGTATAGGTCACAGAAACTTCGTTGTAGGTCATGCCGAACAAATTGAACGGCAGCGTGAGCTCGCCCGTGTTGGCATCGAAATCGATCGCAAGTGGATCGAGGCTCGTCCATTGCCCAGGTACCGAGAACGCGATGGCCTCCTCGACCAGAATGGAGTCCGGCATCTCGCCTCGCCGTCCCTTCGAATAACGGCCTTCCACAGAAAGCAATGGTGAGTTGGCGTCCGGCAATGCTGCTAAGGGCAGATGGCTCAGGCGAACTGTTCGCGATCCGCTGACCACGCGCAGCCTTTCAGAGTATTGCGCGATGTTCAGATCCGGACGCCGGCAGAAGCTGTTGATCAAAGCTGTTGCTGCGGTCACCCAATCGGATGACGTGCTGTCCGGCAGCCCATAACTTGAGTATTCCGCCGGTTCAAGATAAGCCATAGATTTCCTCCAGGAAACCAGGAAACAGTGGAGGGGAATAGGAATATGCCGACTCACGCTCCGTGAGCTTTCGCTTCTTGCGCTTCACGCCTATTCCCCGATCCCTGTTCCCTGGTCCCGTCTGTTTATCGGTCTACCAGCACCTGGTAATGCGCGTAGTTGGAGCCCTTCACAACAAGCCCGCCGAATTTCACTGCGACATATTGCTGCGTCAGCGACCCTGGCATGCCGAGTTGGAAGATCCGCGGTGCTGGATCGCCAAGCCAGTGATACTCGATCAGGTCTTCCGTGACGATGTAGGCCGGCAGCACTGCCGATCCCGAACCAGGAGTGCCGGCGTAGCTCAGGCTCCAATCCGGAATCAGAGGCAGGTCCCCGGCTTGCGTTGAAAGCATCTTCACCCGGAATCCGCCGTTGATCTGGTCGCTGTTCAGCACCACGTTGAACTCCGTCTTCATCTCGCGATCGATCAGGTCGAGCAGAACAGGGTTGGCGTAGATGGCCGTCGGCCGAACCTGATAGCCGTTGCTCGCAACCATCTGCGCAACTGCCGACTTGATCCCGTCGACGATCGAAGCCGATGTGCCGATGGTCATCGTCTGTCCGCCCGCAACGATCTGCGCGATCGCTCCCATGTACTGAGTCGTGGTCGGCGAGCTCAGGCTCGTGTCGTTCCCGTTCCACAGCGCCACATCGTGCGTCAGCATCACGCCGCTCACGGTGTCGACTAGGTCCTTCGCCTGCAGATAGGCAAACTGCTGCTGTTGATTGCCGAGCTCGACATCGAAAAGGTTGTAATTGATCTGCGAAACAATCGCCTTCAGCGGCACGCTGCGCTCCACCCGCGTCGGGCTCACTACCGGCGCCACGATGCTGCGCGGATTCACGAATCCGGCTGTGCCTGGCGTCGGCAACGCCGTCTCTTCAAAGAACCGCGATGGATGTCCGGTTGCCGGTACCTGCTTGATACGCTGTCCAAACGGGCTGGAGCGACGGCAGATGTCGAAAATCTCGGTCTGATACAGTGGAACTTCCACTGCCCCGGGCCCGATGAAATCTGCTGCCGCGTGAATATCTGCAAAAGATGCGTTCATAAGTTCTCGCCCCCTCCATGGGGCCGGTTCGGCTACTGGCTTTCTGCCTTTGAGCCTTCAGCTGTGCCGTTCCGCTTCTGTTTTCTGTTGGGACAAACGACGATTCTCTGAACCTTGAATAGCCGATACGCTTGCTGAGACTGGAAGTCCACAGCGGCTCTACGCAATTGCTCCCGCACGCAGAAGCTGCGTCTTCACTGCGATCCGTTGTTCCAGGCTGAGTCCGGAAAGTGCTGCATCGAGCGCACGCACATCCACCGGCCCATCCCCAATGCCATGCTTCGCCAGCATCTCCGAAGTCAATGCCGGAACCGTCTTGCGCAGAGGAGCAGACTCGTGAACTGCCGCCGCCTTTAGGTCGGAGATTTCTCGTTCTGCCGCTGCCAGCTTTTCCGTAAGGTCCAGCTCACGCTTTGTCTGTTCCACCGTCGCAGAGATCCGCTCCACCTCTCCCTGCTTCTCTTGCAGAGTCGCAAGAGCTCGCTCCAGCAGCGCTGTAGCGGCTTCCAGCCGCTCCATCATTTGATTGTTGTCTTCCATGTGTTTCCTTTCGTAGTACATCCGTCAGTCAACAGCCCTCTCACAGTTCAGGGTCTCTATTTCGCTCGCTCATCCGACCCCCTGTCTCAGCTCGCCATTCTGAAGCTTGTGCCTCGATACGCTGCCTTTTCCCTCAGCAGGATCGCCGCGCCGGTAAATGTCACCCGCGTCAGTTTCCATACCTCGGTTCGCATGTCTTCAACTCGTGCGTCGGCTAGCTCGTAGCTCATGCCCATGGATTCGGGAGCGTGCGCCGCAATTGCCTTTGCAACCTCCGGAAAATCGCGCGCATAGATGAATCCCTTCACCACCAGCCGATTCGCGATCAGGCTCGCCTCTGTCAGCAACCCGATCTTTCTCCGCGCATCGTGCCCATCCCACCCCGGCCGGTAGTCAACAGCCATGCCCAGCAGAGAAGGAAGTGCTCTCTCCGCGGCCTCTCGTGTCAGCATCACTCGATGACCTCGCGCCCCCGCCGGCGCGCGGTCGCTCGCTGAGTTCACCAGGGTCAACACTCCCTCGAACGGCACCCGGTTCGGATGCCCTTCCACATAAGGAATCGATACCGCCATTGCCTCAAAACGCATTTCACTTCACCGCCCATTCCCCGAAAAAAATGGCCGCATCGCGCTCACCAACACGATGCGGCCAAGTCGCCCTGCCACGTCTACCACTTCAGGAGATTGCTGTATCTGCTTTTCGAACCTCGGCGAGCGGCGCCAGCCCGCGCATGGCCCGTACTTCGTCCACCGTCAGTACGCCAGCCTGCAGCAGCTGCACCTGCACCGTGAGCTCCGTCGCTTCATCACGCGCATTCAGGTCGTTGAATACAAATTCAAATTCACGCCATCCAATGCACTTCGCGAATAGATCGCGCGTAATATGCTCAGCGAGCAGCTGCGCCATCGGCAAAATCGCACCTCGAAACGTCTCGTCGGCAAGTTCGGTGGCTGTCGAACGATTTACATCACCTTCAAGCCCCAGCAGCATCGGCGGAAGCCCGAAAGCATTCGCCACCATGCGAATCAGGAACTCCTGCCAGGCTAGCCGCAGATCGGCGTCTGTCCCCTGCGCGAACCGTAGTATCTCCGGCTTCTGTTGCGTTGAAAGAACGGGAACTCGCCCCGTTCCTTCAACCTCGTCCTGCCACCAGCGGATCAGTCGATCGTGCTGAGCCGGTGTTGCCTCGTTCAGCCATACTGCATATTGCACTACCGAGTTCGCCGCCAGCTTCCCTGCAAACCGGTGTGCCGACAAGAACTCATTTACCGATTCGAACGCCACTTCAAGCGCCCCCAGTCCAAACGGCGTGAAGCTGCGCGGATTCATCCGCACATACATGAGTTGGTTGTCGCGTAGTTCGATACCTGTCGAATCCATCTGCCCGGCCGCGACTTGGGCGTAACGCGGCGAATCCGGCTGACCATCCCACCGCGGGTTGATCCGGATCGACGCGCCGTCGACGGCCCAGAGCATCGCAGGCCGCTCCGCGTCACCAGTAGCTTCCATCTCGATCGATCCATATCCGCCCGTAAGCGCATCCTCGATCACCTGCTCAATCAATGTTCTGAAGCTGTCGACTTCGTTCGGCTCCTCGAGCATGCGGCGCAGTGCCGCTAACCTAGATGCATCCTCGGCATGATCGCGACTTGCGTATCCTCGACGCGGGCGGACCTGCCAGTCCATCGCCGCGATCCGATCCTTGATCACGTTAATCGCGCGCCGCACAATCGGCGTCTCGGCAAAGCGCCGCAGGTTCGCCGGTGTCGGCTTCGGCAGCGACTGCCCTGGAACCCTCAACGGGCTCAGGATCGCCGGTAGCGCTAGAGTCTTGCGTTCAGCTTCCTTCTCCGCCGCAGCAACGCTCGTGCTGCCAGTTGCCTGACGCCACAATCCCCTCAACTGTTCTCGAACCTTCACGGCCTGACCTTTCTTCTGCCCAAACAAAAAGGCATGATCGCTGGGATCATGCCCTGGTGTGTATCTCTGAACCATGCGCGGAACTGCAGGCCGGCACGTTTCAAAAACTCGCTTCAGAACGAATTCTGTGAACTCGCTCTCAACACAATTAATCTTACAAAATCAGCACATATTAAACTGCAAACTTCACGAAAGAATTCTTTGTTTCCGATAAGGCGTTTCCAATCAACAGCCAAACCAGCGTCTTGAACCGCAGCAACGAAAATCTAAAATTGACTTCGCCCTCAGACACGCAATTCGCGTCGCGCCGTTTCCCCTACGCGATTCAGATCTGCCGTGGTGAGTACGCGAATCTGAGCCTCCTCCATTGTCTCCACCCCGAAACGGTACATCGCAAGGCGCTCGGCGTCCTGATCGTCCCCGGCAATCTTCGAAACCGGTTCAACGATCGCAGTGAGTTCCAGACCCGCTTTTTCGACTCGTTCCACCCCTCTCCGCAGTCCGGCAGCCGAGAAAGCCAGAACCTTCGCCAGATCAAGACCTGGCTCAAGGCTCACGGCGTGAAACATCTTCACCACGCCATTCGGCCGGTAACCCGCGTCGATGCGCAGTGGATCCCCTTCTCGCGTGTAGTCTGAAGCGGGAATGCGCTTGCGTAATAGATCCCACACCCCCGCCTGTTCAAATTCCGCGCGCATCTTCGACTGAATGGCGGCTCTACCGCTAAGCTTTGGCAGGCGTTCGCGCTTCGGTGGATCCACATAGAGTCGCATCAACTCTTCGATACCCGCCGGCAGACTCTCCGCCAGATACGCCTTCGGCTCCGTCAGCTGCACATTGTTCGAGAAAGACTCACTCACAATCCGCCGCAGCTTGCCATCCGCATCGTCTCCCAGTCTGCTGCGCAATTCGCTCTCCATGCCCTCCAGCAACGTGGTCTCCACGTCCGGATCAAGGCATCGCAGCCGCCTCCAGTCCCGTGTGAAGCGCAACTCCATCCGCTGCTTTCCGTCTTCACCGGGATCCTGCTCCCATAGCAGAACGCCTACCTGCACAAACTCCTCGCGCATCGGATTAGGTGCGTATCGGACCAGCTGAAACAGACAGTCGTGACGCAAGCTCGCACCGCTCATATTCGCACGTTACCTCGTCTATCGGCCCCTTCCATCGCTACATGATCCTGTTCGAGATGGTAGCTCCCCACCCGCTCCCCCGCCACGCGTTTCTCTCCATCTCGCCCGGCGCCGCGCCCCATTTGGGAAAGGGCTTTCTATCGGAATTCCGAAAATCCTCAATCAGTCCTCTGATCCGGCTTCGGCGTGCCAGAAGCTTCTCAACCAATGAAACAAGTTCATCCTGGTCTCCTCCAAACCACTGCGGCGGTATATCGTTTGCAGCAGTCCAGATCGTCTCAGCCGCCATGGTCTCGATTCGCGAAAGCCACGGCTCAAAAGCTTCCCACCCGGCGATCTCGCGGTAAACGTCATTGCGGTAGTAAACCCCTCGCAGGGGAACATCCTCAAATTTCCATTCTCCTGCGTGAAAACAATATCCAAAATCGATAAACACCGCCCGGTACCGGTGCTCACGTGCTTTCCGCGCGAACACCGCCTGGCGCCCGTTCGCATTTCCAGTCCACTTGTCCAGTGCGAGGATGCCCGCAAATTCGTTGAGATTCTTTACGGACACAAGCTGTTCTTCAGGCAGGTAGTCCATCACCTGCCCGGGCATCAGCCCGCCAACAAACCGCGATGCGAAATGCAGACCCGGAACACACCGCTCGCGCGTGCGCCCAAGGTCCATCTCCAATTCCTGCGTATTCTCGATCAGCCAGGACGAGACTTCGATGACGTCTACTTCTGGAACAGTCAAGCCCGCCGCACGGGCAAGCTTCGATGCCAGGAATTCGTTGGCCAGCACCCGCATATGTTGTGGATTGTTCTGAAACTTCACAACGTAGGCATGCCCATCGGCACCAAGCATTAACTGGCCCTGTGCGCCGCCCCGCATTCGCCGGATATGCTGCACCGCCTCTACCGCCAACGCCCTTGTCCCCGCTGCCCTTCGAAGTCTCTTCGATTTTAGCTCCCGCAATCTGCTTTCGGCTCTGAGGTCCTTCCAGAGAACCACTATCTGTTTCTTCCCCTTTCCATCAACTCCGCCCGCGCCGCCAATCCGATCGCCATTGCCATCACCATGTCATCATGCGTCCCGGGCCGCGCCCCCGTGCTCCCATCCGGCAGGCGCACGAAGCTGCGGCATTCAGCAAGCAGCCTCCGGCTCATGAACAGTTCCGGCCGGTCAATCAACGCTGCGTTCAAACGCCCAATGCTCGTCGGCCGAGTGATCGAATTTGTCAGCCATCCCTTTTTGTCGTCCTGCTCGTAGATGTGCGGGTAGTGGCATACGCTTTCCAGCAGCCATAGAACGCCGTGCCCGTGGTTATTGCGTTCCACGACAAGCGATGCGTCTCCATATTCGCGCCCGAATTCAGCCAGAAACCTGGCCAGTTCCATCCCTCCAAGGTGCGCGACAAATTCCCCGCACTGCAGCCCCGATTCCAGCTCAATCACCTCCGCCGCCGTGTAGTCCCCCTCGCTCCCTCCTCCCGCCGGATCAACAGCAATCACATAATGCTTGCCTGGCAAAGGTGGTAGCCATATCTCCACTTCGCCGTTTCGACGAGTCTCCAGCGGCTCTGGCGCAGTGCTTAGCCGCATATCCACCGCCTCGAGCTCGAAGACAGAGTCGCCGCTCGCACGGAAACAGGTCTCCTCATCCTCCGCGAACTCTTGTCGCGCGAGTCCCCGAAAGTTCGCCCGCACCTGCCTCCGATATCCAATCTGCTCCGGGCTCAGCCCATGCGCTTCGATCAAGTCGCGCTCTTCCTCCTTCAGCGATTCCGGTTCAGCTGGATCTGCACGGTAGCGTTCCTCCATCCACCATGGAAAGAAGTGACGCACCATACCCGTTTCGGCAGCGCTGTGCCACTCATCGTAGAAGCACCCGCCTACTCCATTCGGCGTTGATTCCAGAATCTGCTCTCCATCCGGCGCCAGCGCCGCTCGCAATCCAGCCAGGATCTCCGCCGGATCTCCCGGCCACCGCGCCAATTCCGAGCAGTGCAGATTCTGCACCGTCAGTCCACGTCCGGCATTTCTCTCTCCCGCCGATACAACACGGTATTCAGAGTCAAACGCTGGAAACACGATCTGCCGTGCATTTGCGACCGACGTTCTCAGGCATTCACGATGCAAATGTTTCGGCATGTAATCGAGAAACCGCCGCACAATCCTGAAGATCTCCTCCGCCGAATCCAACGTATGTGCCACCTGCAGCGTCAACGTCCCCGGCTGCGTAATTGTCTTCAGGAAGAACCGTGCGGCGGCCCATGTAGTCAAGCCTAGCTGCCGTGCCTTCAGAACAATATTTCGCTTTCCCCGCGTCCTTTCAAATGCTCGTTGCACCGCGTTCGCCCTCAGCCGCTGTACCAGGCCCGAACGCGTCCGTACAAACAGCAACTCTTCAGCAGCCTCCACCAGCGCGGTGGAGTCGCACAACGAATTGGGTCGTTCATCCAGCCTTTTACCCAGTTCAAGCAGTTCTTCCCCATTCAGCGCGCGCGGATCAAACCTCAGTTCTCTGTAAGTTCTCACGAGCTTCCCAAATATGGTGATCTGTCCAGGATCATCTCCAGTTCACAAACGAATGCTGCCTCACGCTCTTATCGTGAGGCAGCATTCACCATGCGTACTCTGACCTTTGGGTGACCTATTGGATGACGCGAACGTTATAGGTAGTCGCAGAAGGAGTCCCCGCCACCATCGCGCAGACCTGCGCCGTCACAGTTCCCGCTGCGCTCACGTATCCTCGCCACACAAATCCCGGTCCAGGAATTACGCCACCAGCGGGAGAGACAACCACAGACATCGACGTCGTTGCTCCCGCTATCCCCACCGTTCCGCTCGCACATTGTCCTGCCGATAGCGCCGAGCCGCCGATGCTTCCCGTTGTCCCTGCCAGTGGCATCCCCACTCCGCCGTCTTGAATCTGTCCGCTCGTTCCACTGAAGGTAACGACATGATTCGCTGTCGTTCCGTTCGTTGGCCCCGTGGTAATTCCCGATCCACTGCCGGCCAGGGATATCGCAGAGTTGAATGCAAACATCGGATTCCCGCTGCCCAGGCTAGCCGACACCGGCACCTGGTTTGCTGCGCTCGGTGTTGCCAGCTGCGCTTCATCCGGCCTGATTTGCACTTGAGTCAGATTCCACTGCTGTCCGCTGGGTCCGCTGTTATATCCCAGGTAGGCCACCTGCGCGGCGCTGCCTGAGCATTGCTGTGCCGGGAACGGTGCTGAGAACGTCGTGTAATTCGCTGCATAGTACACATTGATGTTCGATACAAAACTGCCATTGCACTTGATGCCAAGCTGCCCTGTACCGACACTTGCGATCGCAGCGCCAATCGAATGCGCTTGCGCAACCGTGCCGTACTGACCGCGTGTCACACTGATGCTCATCTGTCCCGCGCTGACTCCGGTGTACTTGATCACCTCCTGATCGACCATAATGTAACCGCTCGATCCCCACGTCGAAGTCGTTCCCGCCGCAAGCGTCAACGTAGAGTCATTCGCTCCCGCAGCTGCATTAAGCGCTCCCGTAAACACAGCCGGTGCCCCAATCCAGTACGTCACCCGGCTCGGAACCGCGGGAAACGCCGCTCCGCCGTTCATGTTTGTTTTGCCATTGAACGTGCGTATGTAATCCGCTCCTACCTCGTTGAACGACACACCATAAGGCGAGTTCGCATCCACAATCGTCTTCGTGCTAACCCCAAAAGTTGTGTTATTCGGATTGAAGATCACCGATCCGTCTGCGGGTTGTGGCTGGAATCCGTTGTAATTCCCCTTCCACGGCACAAGCTGCCACGAAGCTGCATAAAACGTATTTCCCGCGCCATTCGATGCGATGTAGATAGATTTGCCGCCGTCCCCCGCCGCCCATGCATGGTTAAAGGTGTAGTTCTGATAGCTCGTCGTACAGCTGAACGTCTGGCTCGCCTCTGTGCCGCCAAACGACGCCACGCGTGCCATGAACGTGCTGGTTCCTTCCGGACACTTCGCCGTCAGATTTACCGTGACTCCCGTCAACGGGAAATTCGCGCCAAGCACGATGCTTCCCCCCGTGTTCCCCTGTTGAACGAATTGATTGAACTGATTGAACTGCGCTCCGGGCGTCATCACCATGTAAGCGCCGCTGGGCGAAGTGGAATCCTGCTGAACATAGGTTCCCCATCCCGTCGCACTCGAAAAGACAAGATCTCGCGGCCAGATAATCAGGTCGTCATTGCTGTAGGGCGTTGTTCCGTTTCCATCTCGTCCTGCATCTCCGGTCCATCGTCCCACCAGCTTGCTGTATCCCTTGAATGGAGTCAGCAGGATGTCGTAGTTCGATGGAAGCCCGTCGAACGGGTTTCCGCTGTACTGCCACTCGGCCTGGTTGTTCATGCCGTTTTCACTGAAGTTCGCAGGCATACCGCCCGTGTGGAACTTGTTCCCGAACCCGTTCAGCTTCGTGTTTACGGCGCTGCAGTTACACGTGGAGCCAACCGCATCCCAGTACCCAATCTGACCAGCCGCGGTCGACGTCAGCGACACGCCCTCGAAGTCATGAAAACCTCCCGTCACTCGCCAGCCGAATGCAGTTGCCCCGTACGGAGTCTCGAACCCCATGTTGGACACATACCAGCCTGCAGCGCTGTCGAACGCCCGGTTTCCCAACTGCAGAATCTGCGGTCCCGCATAGCCCGTGATCTGCAGATCAAGCAGCCTCTGCGAAAGACCGTTGTAGCTCAACCATGGAGTCACATTGAAGAAAAAGAGACCGTGATCCCATTTTTCATAATCGCCTGAGCTGGACTGCTGAAATGAATTGAGCTCCGTCGGCGCCTGCACAATTCCGAAATAGAATCCGTTCACCAGAATGTTATGAACGTCCACGCCGTATAGCCACGGATTGCCTTGCGCAAACACCGCGCACGGATATCCATTCGGGCTTGAAGTACTCGCCCCGCTGACCGTCGTGAAATTAACGTTTTCCATCTTTCCGTAGTTGCCCGTCTGCAGTGTTCCAATCCAGTTCGATGAGTTGCCATCCTGAAGGTCCGCCGCAATTGCGCAGCTCCCGATGTTCTGCGTCACTGGCAGATTAAGAACCGAGATATACGCATGAGCATTGGTCACCGTCGCCGACGCGTTCGCAGCAAGAGTGATTGTGTTCCAATGACTCGATGCTGCCGGCGATTGCCAGCATGGTGTCACATTCGCAATGGTTGTCACCAGGTTTGCGCCGCCCGGCCCTGCACCATTGACCTGGATCGGCTCCCCGATATCCCCGCACGTCACCTGCGCATTGGTTGTCGTCAGCACGTTGCTGCCCGCAGTCATCCCTGCGTCATCAAACCAGCGCCCCGGCCAGCGGTGCGGAAAACTCCCCGCCGTCGAATTATCGAGAAGAAAGGACACATTGCGAATCGACCAGCCGGGAAAAATCTTTGCTTGCCCTGGCGTGGTCGTCGGGTCAGGAACGTGAAGAATATCCTGCCCCGGCAGGCTCTTCAGCGTTACGTTGTAGGTCTTGGGAGAAGCCGGCCCTAGTCCGCTTGGCTGCCCTTCGAGCGAGACGCCCTTCCACGTCCAGTTACTCACGATGTAGCAGCCGCCCGGAGGTTTGGGGAGATAAAGCACTCCGGGAAGCGAGTTTCCGGTTCCCATCGCAATGGCGGCCGCCTGGGCCGCATCGAAAGCCGATGTGTCGTTGGTTGCGCAATCTCCTTTTGCGCCGAAGGAAATCACATTCACCTGCGAGTTTACTGTCGCGTTGATCGGGCCAGCGAAATTCTGCTGCGCTGCAGCCACCAGCGAAGCACCTCCCAGTGCCGCAAGGCCCGCAGCAGCGCTACTCGCCCCCGTGCCTCCCGATGACACCGGCACCGTGCTCAATCCGCTGACAGCGGTTCCATTGCCGCTGTAGTACGCAAGCTGCCCCGTTGACCCGCTGTTCACCGTGCCGCTTCCGCTGCCACTTCCACACACGGTGCCCGTATTCGAAATGTATCCCGAAGAATCGACCTGCAGACAATTCCGTCCGCTCGCCGCCGACAGCCCCGGAAATTTGATCGCGTTTGCACCCGAGAAGCTTGCGTACAAATTGCCGCTCCCGCCGCCATACACGTTGAATGCCGATCCCGACCCAGCTTCGTAGTTCACTCTCACCACGCCCGACGAGTTCGACGCATTGACGTAGGTGTCTCCGCTGTTCGTGCTTTGGTACGCCTTGAAACTGTCCAGTCCTCCAGTCGCTGAATTCAATGCCCAGTTGTTGCTTGCATCCTTCACCATGAACCACTGGCTGTTGCCGTTGTAGTCCTTATAGGTAAATGAACCTTTCTGACTCGCCGTCAAGCCCGGCCAGAGATAGTAATCCACCTCCGCATCGGCGTTGTTGCGCACGGTCATTGTTCCGCTCGATTGCGTCGTGCCGCCCACCTGCAGCGTCCCGTTGAACTGCGCATTTCCAGTGTTGCTCACCGTCGCCACCGTGGTCTCGTTGGGCCCACCCGAGCCAAACACCACGCCGCCGGTTCCGGAGTTATTCGAGCCGTTCAGCACCACCGCACCCGTCCCGGCGGCGTTTATCACCGTCTGGTTGTTCGTGCTCGCCTGGTCCTTGTTATATTGGCCCACTGAGATGCGGTACACATTATTCAACTCATCCAGAACCTGGTAGTACTGCTCGCCGCCCGTCGCGTCACTCAAACCCATTGTCCATCGATAGCCGTAGTCCGTCTGATAGCGATCGACCATGCCGCGCTCATTGCCATTGCCGATTCCCAGTCGGAAATGATTTGTCACCGTCGCATCCTGCTGGCTCCCGTACCAATCTCCATTCAGCGAGTTGAAACTGCGATGAAAGGTATCGAGAAAGCTGTTGCGCGTTCCGTTGTCGCTCAACTTGCCCGTGTACATCGTGCCGCCAGTCATCCAGCTGTTGTACGAACTCCCCGCATCCGCCACCACCTGGTAAGTCGAGTTCTCATTCCTTAAGCCGACAATCGTATTGTTTTGCGCATTCGGCCCCAGGTGTAGCGCCGTCGCGCATCCCTCCACATCGCCGCCCGTGAATGAATTCCCGTCTCCCTGCTGCAAGTTGATCCCGTACGTCCCGCTGATCGGCTTGCCATTGTTCGTCGGGCAGTTGATATGCAGCCGAACAAACGTGCTCGCATTTAACCAGTCCGTCGCAGCCGAATTTGTCACCTGGTGGCCGATTCCGTTCAACGCCGTCTGGAATCCGCTGATGTGGTTGTCATAGAAGGTGCCGCCAGTGTAGTTTCCCGTGCCGTCCAACTTGAGGCCCGTCTGGTTTGCATTCCCCAGCAAGTAAAGGCTCTCGAGATCTATCTCCTGCGTGCGATACGCAGCAATTGCTTGCGTGCTGCTGCTTGAAGATGCCGTCACGTTGATCAGCACATTATCGAGGTGAAACCCGAGCGTGTCTGCCGCGTAGGTCGGATCTCCTATTCGCACTGCTGCGCTCGATCCCGAGTAAAGCAGCACCGTCCCGCCCTGGCTCCCGCTTGCATTGCTTGCCCCACGCAGCGAGCAGCCGCGAAGCGACACATTCCTCGTTCCTGCCGTTATCACAATCTGCTTCGCTGTGGAGATCGTCGCGCACGGCAGCATCACGGTCGCATTCGCAGTCGAGATCGTCACATCCGATGTCATCGAAACGTTCCCGCTGAAGTTGCGCGCGTCGCAAGTGCCTCCATAAGCGCTGTTCAACGCCGACAGACACGCCTGCAGTTTCGCTCCAAAATCCGCACCCGGAAACTGATCCACTTGGTACGCTGCTCCCACTTGCTTCGCGGTTAGCGCACCTGTAATCGTGCCGCCCGAAAGTGGTACGGCTTGCGCCAACGCCGCATCAACATAGTGTTTGTCCGCAGCTTGCAGCGCCTGCGTCGGATCCCCGGTCAGGTAGAGGGGGCCGGTAAGTTGCCCTCCCGTCGATGTCAGATTTCCCTGCGCAACCGACTGGATTGCCTGATCGACATAAGCCTTGCTGACGGCCTGCACTGCCTGCGCCGCGGGCATTACTTGCGATCGCACTTGACCGATGCTCGCCTGTGCCGCGGCGGGAATTACCCAATACTCCGTGCTGGTCGTACCGTCGCTCAAGTGGTAGATCGCCGTGTAGTAGAGACCTGCCGGCGACGATCCAAGATTGGGCGCAAGATTCACGCTCACAAATCCATCGGCCCCGATATTCACCGCGACTTTTCCAGCCGCCACCGCCTGGTTCGATGCCGTCGTGAAGGCAGGCCAGCTTACTTGCAGCGTCCCCGATCCCGGAGACCCGTTCGCCAGGTACACCGTTCCCTGCACAGTCGTGGTGCTGATCGTCTGTGCACGGACGCCGAGCGCAAGCAAGCCGCAAACGCCAACCCAGGCAATCGTGTTTCGTAGAAATGCACTCCGTAAAAGACTCATGAATTTCTGATCCTCTTCGATGCAACAGTCGCCGCTTCTCAGTTCATGATCCGAACTGAAAAGCCTCACTCGTGCAGGTTGTCTTCTCTAATGGGGCGGGCAACGGTTATGCACCGCGTATCTGAGCTGCTCGCCTATTCCTCATCCGGGTCAAGTGCAAGGCTGCGGAAGCTGCGTCCACGCATCGTCTCATCGTGTCCTTCCGCGCTATGCACGATCTCATACAGCAATCTCGCGCTCTCGAGTTGTCCTTCTCCGCAATCTTCGGCCAGGTCCTCGACCATCAATCTGCCTTCGTGCCGAAGCAGAGTGTTAGCCGCACTTCTCAGTTTCTCTGATCCCGTTTTGCCACGCCTTTTGGTGTACTGCTTCAATCCGGCTCGTTTCATATCACCGCGTTCATCGCCCGCCATTCACATCAATTCAGTATCTTCAGCTTAACGAAATCGACACAATTAACCTGCAAAACGAGGCGACATGTCTTAGCGCAATCGATTCAGCCGCTTACCTAGATCACACGCTGCAAGCAGACGTTCACATCAAAAAAAGATTCTCGATTCTTTCAACCCGAGGGTTCTCACATTTTGTTCCAGGCTCGATCGACTACCATTAGCGGGTGAGATCTGCCACCCATAAACCCACGCTGGTCGTCCACGGCGGTGCGTGGGCCATTCCTGATGACGCCGCCGCCGCACACGAATCCGGCGTGCGCAAAGCTCTTGAAGCTGGCTTCGCTGTGCTTTCTCGTGGCGGAGCCTCCGTCGATGCCGTCGAAGCTGCAGTGACCGTGATGGAAGACGACCCCACGTTCGATGCAGGGCGGGGAAGTTTCCTCACCTCCGATGGTCGCGTTCAACTCGACGCTCTCCTCATGGACGGCGGCCGCATGAAGGCTGGCGGCGTTGCGTGCGTCGAGCGTCTGCGTAACCCCATTCAGGCGGCTCGCCTTGTTCTCGAAAAAAGCCCCCATGTCTACTTCGTCGGAGCCGGAGCGGAAGAGTTTGCCCACGCTCATGGCATGCCCCTCATCGAGAATTCTGAGCTCGTCCTCGATCGCGAACGCGAGCGCCTGAAACAGGCAAAGCAGCGCGAGGCCGCTGGTCTCGCCGATGACACCTTCTGTGGCCTCGAAGACGACAAGAGTCCTGAAACCGCCGTAGCTCGCGTTACTGACTTGGAAGAGTTCAATAGCCACGACACCGTGGGCGCAATCGCTCTCGACATCCACGGGAATCTAGCCGCCGGCACCTCAACCGGAGGCACATTGAACAAGACTCCCGGACGCGTCGGCGATTCATCGCTCATCGGTTGCGGTTGCTATGCCGACAATCTCTCCGCCGCTGTTTCGCTCACTGGCTGGGGCGAGCCCATCATGAAACTCGTGCTCGGCAAGTGGGCTGTCGATCGCGTAGCCGCCGGAACCGCTCCCGAACTCGCTACCCGTGAAGCTATGTCCTACCTCTATAGCCGCCTCGGTGGTCGTGGCGGAATCATCCTCCTCGGACCCGATGGTCGATTCGGCCTGGCTCACAACACGCCCGCCATGGCATGGGGAGTAGCAACCGAAAACTCAATAGAAACAGGCCTCAGGCTTTAACTTTGGCCTCACTCGCGCAAATCCTAAACCGCGTTTACAAAGTCCGCGATACAGACAGGTGCCCCATGTCTCCCGGTGTTGGTTTTGTCACTGAGGTAATCGCGCGGGTCAGGATAGGAACACATCCGGCGCACTTCAGATTGGAGACAACAACATCCTTTAATGGCGTCCCGCCAATCGCCCTAACGCCAACGCCGCTCCAGCAATTCCAACGCCGAGCAGCATGGTCGCAAGCGCTCCGGAGTGAGACTCGGCCCACGCCTCCGCACTCCAGCTTTTCGCGCGGCAATCAAACGTTCCATGTGCTCCGTAATCGCCACGCAGCGGATGAAATAGATTATCCGGCCGGTTCGGATCCTCCCACCCGTCATACTGCTGCGAGTCGTAGCCGTTCTTCGCCAGATAATGATCCGCATACGACGGCACAATCTTGTTCCCGAAGATCGCCTTCAGCACGGACCAGGACGCGTACCACTCGCGTCGTTCAGCGTGATGCGCTGCATGGTAGATCAGCCGTGCAGCCACCTCGGGCTGATAGATCGGAGGCACCGGTTGCGCTTTGCGCGGCAAACGGCTCCGCACCCATGCAAATTGCGGAGTGTTCAGCGCCGGCATCTGCACCATCGTTGTCTTCACGTTGCTTTCATCATGGATGAGTTCCGTTCGCAGAGAAGCAAAGAATCCGAGAACCGCGTGCTTCGATGCGCAATACGCCGCCTGTAGCGGAATGCTCCGGTACGCCAGCGCCGATCCAACGTGAACAATCGTTCCGCGATCCCGCGGCAGCATGTATTTCAGCGCCGCCAATGTCCCGTAAACATACCCGAGGTATGTAACTTCTGTGACGCGCTTGAACTCTTCAGCTGTCATCTCCTTGATCGGAGAAAACACTGATGTCATCGCGTTGTTGACCCAGATATCAATCGGCCCCAGCTGCCGCTCCACCTCGTCAGCGGCTCGCTGAACCTCCACAGCATCGGCAACATCAACAGGAAGGATCAGCGCTTTCCCGCCGTACTCCTCCACTTCCCGCGCCGCCGCCTCAAGTCCGTCCGTTCCGCGAGCAATCAGCCCGATGTCCGCCCCATGCTTCGCAAACTCCCGAACTGCCGCGCGTCCCGCTCCTGCCGACGCTCCCGTGATGACAACGATCTCTCGTTTCCGCACCTGAAGACTCCTCTCTTCAGGTTGGGATGCAGTTTCCATCCAATGAGAGACCCGTCGTCATCGAACCGGCGCCCGAAGTGACTTCAAGCGAGAATCACCTTCGGCCTTTCTCCTCGCGTATCCGCTTCTCTCAGCTGTATCGTGATGCTCCGCGATTCGCCCGGCATCAGCGCAACATAATTGTCCGAGTAGATTGCCGGAAGAATCCGGTCTCCCGACTTCTCCCGCACCGCCTTCACGCGAACCATCAGAGCCGGCGACTGCCCTGCGTTCTGAATCGTGGCCGTGAGCCGCCACTCATCACCCTTCCGCTCTTCGCTCGATCGGATCTCCAGCTTCGGCGCAGCCAACTCGCGAATAGCCCTGAAATCGTTCTGCTTCAATCCCCTCAGATAGAAATTGGTGGAAACAGTCTCAGTCCCACGGGTCAACGCCAGCCGCAAAAAGTGAACCGCGGTCAGCCCTGACGGATAGCTCATCCGGATACAGGAAGCAGTCGAATCTTCCACGCTGTCCAGATTCGCCGTCTTCTGGTCAACACGCTTCCCGTCCATATTCAGAATCTCCACAGAAGCCTGAAGACCATCAACTTTGCCCGCGCTGTAATTCACCACCTCAATCGTTTCTTCCAGGCTGTTCCATTGAATGTGCAGTGGCTCCGACCCCTTCTTGCAGCCGTAATACGCTGCCGTTGGCTCGAAGAAATAGTCGTACGTCTGCCACACAAACGACGGCCAGCACGAGTGGCTCATCCACAGCAGCACACCCATCCGATACTTGCTCTGCGCTTCGAACATCGCGCGATACGTGTCGTAGTTCACAAACTGCGCTAGCTTTATCCATTCCTCAGCGCTGTTCGCACCGCCATAGCTGTTCTCCACAATCGATCGGAAGCCTGCCCCGCCCATCGCGCCAACAAGGCAGAAATCGTGCAGTCCCCAGTCAAGAGCCTGCGGCCACAGGGCCTTCTCCGGCATCATCATGCGCACGCTCTCAATCGGCGGAATATTGGGCGCGCCAATTTCACTGTGCAACTGCTTGTCCGCTACCTGGAAATAGAACGGTGCAGGATTCGCCCAGTAGGGACCATGTCCGCTCACCACCTTGTCCGCCGAACTCGGAATGTAATGCATCAGAGGATGCAGGTCGTCCAGAATCTGCCGCAGCCCCGACTCAAGTGGCGGCGGAGGAAATCCCTCATTGCGCCCGCAGTAGAGTCCCACCGAAGGATGATTCCGAATCCGCAGCACCAGGTCCTTCGCGTTCTTCAAGAACATCTCGTTGTCGTTCGGCTCCGGACCATCCCACGGATTCGCCAGCCAGAAGTCCTGCCACACCATCACGCCGTGCCGGTCGCAAGCCTCATAGAACGCCTCATCCGGAATCTGTCCCACCCAGTTCCGAATCATCGTGAAATTCATCTCTCGGTGATAACGAACCGCCGCGTCGTACTCGCGTGCGCGATACCGCAGCATCGATTCAGCAAATCCCCAGTTGCCGCCTTTGGCAACAAATCGTCGTCCGTTGATCCAGATGCGCAAGTCGCCGCCATCTTCGCTGTAGGTCATCTGGCGAATGCCCGTCTTGAACGACTTCGAATGCAGCACCTTCGACCCTGTCCGAACCGAAAGCTGCACATCATATAAATAAGGATCGCCATACCCTGTAGGCCACCACAGCTTCGGATTCTTCACCTTCAGCGCCGGTGTGTTCGAGGGATCCAGTGTGATTGCCTTCCGTTCGTTCGCGGCCAGCTTCACCTTCTGCTCGAAGCTGATCTCGCCAATCTGCCCTTGCACGACACCGCTCCAGCCATGAGACCCGTGGTTGACGACATCGGCCTGCACAGTCAGCTCCGCCGACGACACATCCGGCAGCGGCAGCTTCGTCGAAACAAACGGATTCTCGATCGTCACAGCATCCGCAATCTCAATCGACACACTGCCCCATATTCCGATATCCCGGCCCCGCATCGTCGAAATCCAATCCCATCCCACTGTCGAGTGGAACGTTGGATTATCCGACCCAAGCCCGCCGCCATTCTTGCTGCAAACCTCAAACGTCTTCTGGTGCACGCTCCCAGGATTCGCATTCTTCTCGATGCGAACTGCCAGTGCATTCATCTTTCCTGCCACCAGCTTCTGCGTCACATCAAATTGCCCGCGGATAAACCCGCCTTCCATCCGGCCCAACTTCTCACCGTTCAGAAAGACATCCGCCTTCCAGTCAATCCCATCGAAGTTCAGCCATGCAGTCTGCTGAGGCGTTTTGGCGGGCGCCGTGAATTCCGTTCGATACCAGAAGTCCGAATGAAAATACGAGTCCGAAATATGCAACTGGTTTTGCCCGAAGTTCGGATCCGGAATCGCGCCGACATTCAAATACGACGTCAACACGGTCCCGGGCACAGTGGCCGCGAGCCATTCATCATCCTTGAATCCCGCCTTCGAAACCGCCTCACCGCCATCGGCCACGAAGTTCGCCCGCTGCAATCGCCACGATCCTCCCGCAAGCACCATCCCCCGATCCGACTTGCTCTCCGGCCCAGGCTTCGGCTTCGCAACAAATCCACCGCGCCCGAAAACTTCAATCTCGCTGAGAATGTACCCATGTTCTGTCGCCGGTCGCGTCATCAACACCCGTACATACCGCCCTGATGCAGGCTGCGCCAGCTTGAAATCATCCGTCAGTTCCGATGATTCACTCAATGCCTGAACGTCGCGCCAGCTTTCAGCATCGTCCGACACCTGCACCGACCCCTGCGAAGCCCTCGCAATCCAGTAAAGCTTCACATGATCGAACTCACATTTCAATCCCAGATCGACGTAGACCCACTCTTCGCCCAGCCCCGCGCTCATCCACGCGCTCGTAAAGTTGTACGGTCCTCCAATCTCGACCCGCTCGTCACCCTTGAAGAAAGCAACCTGCCCGATCCGCCACGACGACCCGAACCCGCCCAACGCGCCGCGCGCTCCCATCGAGCACTCCACGCGATAAAACCGGCTCCGTGTCGCAGAATTCAGCTGAATCACCGGTGTAAAGAAGTGATTCGGTGCGCAAAAGTCCGGCGGATACCCAGCCGTCGATACCGGCTTCGACGCCGCAGCATTCCCCACCTCTTGCCAGGTCCGCCCGTCCTCTGAAGTAGAAATCGTGAACCGCAGTGAATTCGCTGACGCCGTCATCGGCGACACCACGAATAGCTGAATCCGATCCACCTCCGGCGCCGCCTCTCCACCCGCAACCTGGATATCGATCTGCGCCGTCCCGCCCAGCACCTCGAGCGTGTTCATCGGGCAGTGATCCAGCACCGCCTCCCGCTCCGTCTTCGGCAGCGGCCCTCGCGTCCCTTCTGACACCACAACCCATTGCGGAAGTCCCGTGCTCTTCATACCGTCTGTCACAAGCTGAGCCGTGAGGTTGTAGTCGTAGCTGCTCGAGTGGAACGCCGGCCGAAGCAAGGCCAAATTCCTGTACGTCCCGCTTGTATCCGGAACCAGAATCGGATCGAAGTTCTCTGTCGGCTCTCCCGGGTAAACTCCGATGCCTGCTGTATAGCCAACCGGCTTCTCCATGGTCGTCGCCTGCGCGCTACCGACAGAAGTTGCCCCGGCACCAGGGTGCGTCGACTGCCCGAATGTTGAAACTCCATCCATTGCTACCGCCGCGCTCGCAATCATGGTGGTCTTCAAGAAATTTCTTCGCGATGTGCTCATGCTCTTACTGGCATCCTTCCCCTGGCGGCTCTCTTTTCGCGACATGCTCGAATGAAAGCCGGCTCCGGGGGTCCATTCTAATCGAGTGGTAACGCTCCCACCCGTGCGCTCGGGCACTAGGCGGGCGCACCCGATTGGGCCTTCAATTCAGAACCGTAAAATCCAGGGAAAAGACGTCAGAAGATCAGGCGCTGATCCCGCATTCCAGGCAGAATGCAGAGTGTCATTCACCCAGGGATGTATCCCTCAGATGCCGCCCTTCATCGCGAACAGCAGCGTGTGAATCAGGATCGCGGCATCCATGAACAATCCGCGATTCCGTACATAGTATAGGTCGTACTCGAGGTTCTCATGAATCGGGAAGGCACGGTCTCCGCTCAGTTGCCATAACCCCGTGATGCCGGGCATGACGGACAGGCGCTTCCGTGACGAAGAACCGTACCCTTGGACAATAAACGGCATCTCCGGCCGCGGCCCAACCAGCGACATGTCTCCGCGGATCACATTCACGAGCTGAGGAAGCTCATCGAGGCTGAGCCGGCGAAGCAGCCGCCCGATTCTTGTCAGGCGTGGATCCATCGAACTCGTCGGTGACGGCTCATACTTCGCACTCCCTGCGTACATCGACCGAAACTTGTAGATCTTGAAAATTCTGCCGTTCAACCCGACTCGATCTTGAATAAACATCACAGGCCCATTCGAATCCAGCCTGATCAGGATCGCAATCAGAACGAAAATCGGCGAAAGCACAAGAAGAGCAAGTGACGAAAGCCCAACATCCAGCAAGCGCTTGCCGGTCTCATACACGCCGGCCCACATCCCTTCCGCATCCAGGCTCATCAGCAATCCATCCATGTCCTTGAGTTGAGTCTGAGGATCATCCTGGCTGCTGCGGTCAAGCACAAATGCCACCTTCGCACCAGCCACCCGGGCGCACTCTGTTGCATTCTCAATCTTTTCTGAGTTCAGCGAGTTCGCGACCAAAACGAGAGTCGAACAACCATACGCGACTAGAAGCTCAGATGTGATCGGCGCAGCATGAACCATGATCGAGGTTCGGTCACGGTATCCCAGCTCGAGAACGCAACGGTCCACCGCTTCCGAGGCGTCATCAATAACCGCAACCGGGTGCAGACCGAGACGGACCGAACGGAGCAGCGTGGAAACGACCCGTCTCTCTGCAGATCCAGCACCGTAAACCACAACTCGATCCCCTCCATTCTGTGCCCGGTCCACGGCTCGAAGGGCGAGAAAGAAACATCGCTTCTGCACCATCAATGCCAGAGCAACGGTGATCGGCGCGATCGCAATTGCGCTCTTTGAGATTCCGAACGCCAGCGTCAAAAGAATCGGAATCAGGAGAAGAGAGCAGTGGACAGATGCGCGGAGGACTCGCTCTGTCTCCCGAATGTGTAGCAGGCTTCCGGCTCCCTCGTAGGCGCGATTCCCGCGCAGATCGAAGACCGCGAGCAGTCCGCCCGTCACGCTGATCGCCGCGACCTCCGCCAACAGATGAGGCCTTGTCGAACTCAAAAACAAGGCAACAGCCATGCCAAAAGCGGCGCTCGCGAAATCGGCAATCCTTTCGCAGGCGACGAGCCCTAGCCGCAATGCAGGCCTGCGCTCCCCACGCACTGATAGCGCCTGCCTGACAAGAGCTTCCGAATACAGCCCGGGCGTTACGGAATCAGAAGCGCTCATAGCACCCGGCTTTCCGAAGCCGCAATCGGCGTTGTCGTTGAGATAGAAGCCGCGCCGGATGGCGAAAGCAGCCCACTATAAAGCCCCACATATTGACGCGCAATCTTGTTCACCGAGAGTTCCGGCAGTGCCATCGCTCGCGGCTTCGCTTCATTCAAGCTCGCAACAATCGCCTCCGCGAGTTTGTGCTCTCCGCCATACTGAAGGTTTACAAATCGGCATCGGCCCGCTCCGATCTCCCAATGTGCTGGTATTTCCGAACAAACCACCCGGCACCCTGCAAGCAGCGCTTCCGCAACCGGCAAGCCAAATCCTTCCGTGATCGATGGCGCAATCAGAGCCTCGCAATTTCGATAGCACCATTGCAGATCCGCCTCTGACAGTCCCTCGCGCATCTGCACGCGGTCCTTCAGATTGGACTGCGAAATCAAGCGCTGAATGCCCCCGGTCTCCGGACCCGAAATACCGACAATCAGCAGCCTTGTCCTCTGAGGGATGCGCCCTGAGTCTCGCAGCCGCTTGAACGTCCGGATTAGCATCCGCAGGTTCTTGTTCTTGCGATGTTGTGCAACACACAGCAGGAACGGCTCGTTGCCAAGCCCCCCAACCGGCCCCGCGTTCCCCATCGAGAGTTCCGCTTCAACACAGTTGTAGATTCTCAATGCTTTCCCAGAAAACTGCGGCAGATACTGCTGCAGCTTGCCTCTCGTCGCCTCGGATACACATGCAATCGCATCCACCGCCTTGAGGCACTGTCGCAGAGCCAGGCGATTGAAGATGAACTTCGGAAATCCAAAGTTCATCGGAATCTCGTAAGGGTATAGATCATGCAGCGTCACAACCGTTGGACAACCGAACAGCGAAGCATCGATTGGCATCGGATACGAAAGATGCACAACGTCTGCCCGAACCGCGCGGGCCAGACCGGGAAGCTTGCGATAGTACCAGGCATTTCGATCGATGGAGCTGCTTTCCATCTCCGCCACATGGAGTACAAATCTCTCGTCCAGCTGCAGCCCGGAAGCGCCCGCCATCTCCTGCTGCCACGGCGCGACCACAAAATGAACCGACTCGATCTCCGGTGCGCGCAGCAGACACTGCGCCATATTCAACGCATGTCGCTGCAAGCCTGAAATCTTCGCTGCAAAGGATGCTGCTGCAATGAGGACTCTCATAAGATTGAGCCCTCCTGAAACGCAACCCTTAGGCGCTCCTCACCGCTCTCCGCCCTGTCTTTCGCGCGAATTTCCCGCAGCAGCGGAATATAGGCGAGCATCGGGATCAACCCGTACCAGAGTCGCGAATACGCAAGCCCCCGAATGCCCAATTGGTGCAGAAGCAATATCATCACCAGCACCATCGCCCCGCGTCCGCCGACACTGATCAACGCGACAGTTCGGAAATGCCCCATCGCTTGCATCGCATAAATTGCGGTCGTCCCTAATCCCGCGAGCGCCGAGCCCAGCACAATCGGCACAAGCAACTCGCTTGCCGTGTGCGCCACCGATGCACCGGCCCACAGCTGAATCAGTCGTCCGCCAAAGGCCAGCAGTCCCGCCGCACAGAAGGTCACTACAACCACGTTGCACGCAAGCGCCTTCAACACCGTAGCTTTCAACTCAGCGGCCGACAGCGCATTCACACGTCCTGACAAATACGGGAAGATGAAACTCAGGCCCGATGCTGCAATTCCAATAATCGGCTGTGCAAACTGCACGCAAAGCGCATAAGGAGCTACCGCAATCGTCCCAAGATAGACCCCCAGCAGAATGCGATCCAGCTGTCCAAAAACAATGCTTCCCACCGCCTGCAGCCAGGGAAACACCCCCACAGCCAGAAGCCTTCGCGTCTCGGCATGAAACGCGGGCCTCAACCATCCCGCCCGCACCAGACGTCGAAGACTCCGAAACTGAAAATAAACACCAAACGCCAGCATCACGTTCGTCGCGATCAGGATGCTGTCCATCCGTTGGCCAAGGCACGCAAGCACTCCTGCAAATCCGAGTGTCAAAAACCGGCACAGGGCGCTGATCCTCACCGTGCTCCTGTAGTCCTCAAAGGCGCGGTGTGTGCTCACAGCCACCGTTTCGAGTGAACGCAAAAGAATCCCAATGCTTGCGACCCGAAGACAAAACAGGCACTCACCGATATCCGATACCTGAGAAGCTGCCATGCGATGCGCCGCAAAAGGGGCCGCGATCCACGCGCAAACCGCCAGAATCGTTCCGAACGCCAGATTGATGCTCAGCATGCTTCCAGCGGTGAGGGCGATTAGTCCGTCATTTCCCGTGCCGCGATGCTGCGCGACCCTCTGAATATTGGCGTCGCAAAACCCCGATGCAATGACCCCTCCCGCGCTGATCACCGCTGTTGAAGTGATCCACAGCCCGTATTCAGCCGCGCCAAGCCGATGCAGAACGATCGGCGCCACCAGCAGCATCCCCAATGGGTACGAGGCGTAATCGAAGACACCATAAGCCGCATTGCTCAAGTGCTTGCTCATGCGCGCCTCCGTCTCATCGTCGCGAGCCAGGGCAGGCGCCGTTCAAGGACGGGCAGAATCTCAGCTGCAAGCTCCTTCCGCGGATCATCCGGATCGATTTCCGACCAGCGGTTGCTTCCCAAAATCCACACAGACACAACTGCGAATGCCAAAAAGGTCAGTCCTAGCGTCACCCACAGGCGCGGCGGAAACGACTTCTTTTCCGCGATACCTGGTGCATCAATCACCGTGATCGCCGGCAGATCCTTCGCCTCTTCAATCCGCGCCATCTCATACTGCTGAGTCAGCAGTTCATACAAGGTCTCCTGAACCCGCACACGCCGATAGAGATCCGCATACGATACTCCAAGCCGCGGAAGCTGCCTTAAAGGCGGATAAAGCTCAGCAGAATTCGTCGTCGGTGCATCATCTTGAGCTACGGGCATCTCTGAGGATCCGGCCATCTTCGCAAGCTCACCGCGCAAGCTCGCAATCCGGGCCTCGGCTTCGCGCACTCTTACGTTTCCGTCTCCATAAATCTGCCGCAGCGATTGCAAACTCGCCTGATCAGCCAGCAATTGAGCCTGCACTCGCGCCCCCGCATCCACCAGCGCGCGAGTCTGCTCCCGAATATCGACAGCCGTGTTCTTGCTTGAAAAATCGCTCAGCTGCAGTTGAGCCTGTTCCAGATCCGCTTGAACTCCCTTCAGCCGGTTCTCAATGAACACCCGCTCAAGATGCGCCGAAGAAGTATTCGTCCGAAACACAATCCTGTTCAGCTCGTCCAGGTACGCTTGTGCGATGTCTCGCGCGCGCACGCGATCCGTGTCCACCACCTCGATCGTGATGACGCCGCTCTTCTTGTTCTCCGTAATCTTCGTGCAGTGCGCCAGATGCTTCGCTGCATCTACCCGATATTTCTTCCGATACACATGCTGCAGATCGAATTTGTCGATGAGCTTACCGCTCACCGTCCCGCTACGCAGCAGGTCAATCAGAAAATCCGCCGTCGAGTGTCCTCCCAGCAGACCTCCCGCGATACTTCCCAAAGCGCCAAGTCCACCGGCTCTCGATGCAATCGCAGCCAGCATCATCGCGTTCGAGTGTTGCTGGTCCGGCGGCGAAATGCTCGTTGTCGATTTGTATTGCTTCGGAATCGAGAACGCGATTCCCAGGCTCACCAGCAGCGCGATCCCCGTAACTCGCGCGAGCAGTCGCCGACGTCTCCAAAGCAACAGGGTGCGCATCACCCAGGCCGAATCGTCTGCGTGCCGGATGCTTACCTGCCGATGCAATGCCGCAACAGGAGGGGTCACATCGACCTCCGCCGCACAACATCCAGCCGTCCGCAACCCCATTCGAATTGAACTCCAAAAACCATCTAGACTCTCAAACCTTTGCTCTACAGCGCAGCCAAAGCCACTCCAGACGTAATCGCGACCGATGCAGCCAGTTGTCCCGCAGTCAGCAGGTTTCTCCAGAACAGCGAACCGCCTATGATCTTCTGCGGAACCACAATCACATCCCCGGGATTCAGCTTCGCGGAAAGTACGTCCCCCGCAAACCACGTGCCCGATCTCCGGCCAACCACCGTCCCGTTCGCGCGAATGATGAAGATCTCTTTCCGGTTCGCCGTTGAGTTCGCGCCTCCAGCGCGGCTCAGATACCACCCCGCGCTCTTGCCCGGAGTAAAGGTGAGCGCCGTCGCGTTATACACCTGCCCGCTCACCAGCACGAACCCGGGCTGCTTCGGAATCGTAAGCACGTCCCCGCGCCGCAGCTCGATGTCAGCCGGTGTATTCGCCCAGCTCTGGATGTCCTCGCCAATGTGGATCACCATTCGGCCCACAGGTGGATGCCCCTTCAGATCATTCACAATCTGCGTTTGCTGTTCTCTGATCAGTTGAAGAACGCCCGCTCCGTTTGCGCTTGAAACTCCCGGAGACAATCGCGCTTCCGCCGCGTTCGCCTCGATCTGACGAACCAATTCGTCGCGGCTCTTCTGCTCAAGCTCTTTCACCTGGTCGCGAAGAAGTACCGCCCCCGCCGGGTATGCCGTCGGCAGCAGTCCCCCCGCTCTCAACAGCACGGAGCTGAGCCTCTCGCCGTCCCGGAAACCGTAGCTTCCCGGATAAAGCACCTGCCCGCGAATCGTCACAGACTGCCCGATATCATCCCAGTTCGAGATTTGATGAACCGTCAGAATGTCCCCCGGCTTCAGGGCCACATCGGCCTGCGCGTTTCCTTCACTAACCGCTGCGCCAATCCGAACCGTGGCCAGATGCTCTGTAATCTGTTTCCCATCGCGGATCTCGTAGCTCGTCAGGTCGGCGCTATCCTTCAATGCATCCCGCTTGAAGCCGCCGGCCGCGCGCACCAGTTTCGCCGCGCTCATCCCGTCCGTCATCGGGTAGTTTCCCGGACGAAGCACCTCACCGCGGATGGTCACCATCGGAGCGTCCGCTTCGTATCGGCCAAATACGCGGATCGTGTCGAATGGTTTCAACTCCGCGTTCGCATTGCCGATCAGCACATCGGGAAGGCTGAAATCAATCGTCTCCGGATGAAGATCCGGCGGCATCAGCCGAACGATCTCTCCGTGTGACGCCGGCTCCGGCAGAATCTCCTCGTAACTCCGCAGCACATCGCTCAGCCGCATCCCCTCCGCGTAGCCCACTCGGCCCGGTCGCGCAACATGCCCCGCTAGGTAGACCACCTGCTTGCTATACGGCAGAATCGGATCAACCTTGACCTTGTCCCCGTCCTTCAATTCGAATTTGGCAGCCAATTCGTTCAGGTTCGCCTTCGACTGGCTTGCATCGCGCAACGAAATCGTCTTCCGTTGATGATCTCCGTCGATGCGTTCGATCACGATGTTTCCCAGCGATGCGGCCGCTGTCAGCCCGCCGGCATCTTCGATAACCCTTGCGAGCGAGGTCTCGCCCGATTTCAGTTCGTAAATCGCCGGCCGCCGCACCGCACCCGCCAGGGCAACCAGGGGGCCAGCCGGAGGGACGAGCAGCGTATCGCCGCTTTCAAACCGTGCAGAGGTTGACCGGATTCCGTTGAGAAGAAAGTCGTATAGATCGACATCCTCAACCAGCCTTTCTCCTCGGAAATGTTTCAGTGTCCGGAGTGATCCCACTGCAGTCGGTCCACCCGCCGCATACAGTGCGCTGATCGGTGTCGCAAGCGCGCTCAGGTCATAGCCGCCCGGCCGCTGCACATCGCCCACAACGTAAACGCGAACCGAACGCAGTTCGGAAACCACCACGGAAACCTGCGCATCGCGAAATTGATTGCGTAGCGCGTTCTCAATCAGCGCCTGCGCTTTGCCCAGTGTCAGCCCCGCGATCTGGAGTGAGCCCGCTTCCGGCAGGAACAGCGTCCCGTCTCGATCGATCATTCGCGCGATCGTCTGTGTCGTGCCGCCCCACAGGTGAATCGTGAGCTTGTCGCCAGGCCCGAGCACATAATCCGGCCCAATCGAAACATCGAGCGCGGAATCCCGGAGGCTTGCCCCCAACGTCATCGCGCCCGATCTCCGATGCACAAACACGTCCGACCCGAACCGCTTCAGCTTGTCGCTTCCGTCCGGAATCTTCGTGTACAAATCCCGTGCCGATGGCAAATCGTAGGGCGCGGCCTCATGCACCACCACGGGTTCGTCCGTCGAAGCACGTCCGCCATCGCGCGGCACGCGTAAATCCGTTTGCATTTGCAAACTTCGGGTTCGCTCGTTTGTGCTGCCGTCATGCCCGCCCGTCCCACTCGCAGCAGAATCCGTACCCCGATCTGACCCCTGGCCCTGCTGTAAACCTTGCTCCGAAACATTCCCAGTGCTCAGCCCAGACGAAAGCAGATCATCGTTCGAAACATACCCCCGCGCCTGGAGAACCGTTGTAATACTCGCCCGCAAATCGGCGCTGCTCGCGATCTGGCGATACAGCATGTCGTCTGAAACATCTCCCGCCGAAACATCGACACCTTGTTGCCGCATCCGATCGGAAATCTGAAGTTTCAGTTCATCGGCAAGCTCGGGGTTCTGCTCCAGAATCGTCGTAATCTGATCTGCGGAGAGCGTTGCGCCGGGCTGCATGCCGCGATTTCGGGAAAAGTCATCCCGCTCAGAGCTCAAACTGTTTTGCTGCCCGATCGTCGAGCCCGAGCTATCTCTATCTGCTCCCGCATCCCCTGAACCTTGCGAAGATCCCGACCCCGCCAGGCCCTGGGCTCCCATCGAGAGCGCGCAGATGCAGGTTCCGAGCAAGAGGACCGCCACGAACCGCCCGGCACTCCCCCAGCTCCGCGCGATGTCGCTTGCACTTTCTCCCGGTGCGGAGACGGTGGTTCTGAGGACGGTATTGGAATCGGATCGAAACATGACACTGTTCGTAGACCTGAACGTAAAGAAGGGGGAGGAGTCGCATGTCATGCCTCGGTCAGGAGATTGTCATTAATTTGTTGATTCTGCACACACGCAGAAAGTGACAAAGCACATACATTCCACTGACATCCCACGGGATGAAGGTTGCTACTTTAGACCCAGTTTTAAGCTGCAAATTCCCTTCAGCAAAATGCGAGGAATGAATACGCGACCTTCAGAGGCGTTCGCCCCCGGACCAATCAGCAACCCTGCAGCCACGCGGCCGCAAGACACGCTCCTCGCCAATTTCCATTTGCCCCTGAGGGACACCTTCTATCCCCTCGGATACCCCGTAGACATCCTCACCAACAGCGCCGATGTCCTTCTCGCTGCCTTCGAAACCTTCGGTCATGCAAACAAATCACGTCCCGGGCCGTCGCTGGAGATCCGTTTCGGAGTCAGCAAGGGAACTTCCTCGGCCTGCCCTCCCGAGCCCACCCGTCGCGAATTCAACCACCTTTACTCCCTCGTCGCCGATGGAGAGAACCAGGCCCTTCTAGACCTCCAGCGATGCCTCAGCTTCACATGGGTCACAGAGCAGACCGTCAAAAACCGAATCTATTTCCGCTATAACTTCCTCGAAAAAGTTGTCTACCTGCTCCTCGGCTCATCCGTGGTCACTGACCTCCACGCTGCGTGCGTCAGCAAGCGCGGTCGTGGAATACTCCTGTGCGGCAATTCCGGTGCCGGAAAGTCCACGCTGGCGTATGCATGCGCTCGCGCCGGATGGACCTACACCTCTGACGACACAAGCTATCTCATCAACGACTCGCATCCACCCCGCGTAATCGGCCATGCACACCGGGCCCGCTTCCGCCCGGCGGCCAGGTCCCTCTTTCCCGAGCTCGCCGGCTTCGAGATGGGTCCCCGCATGGAAGGGAAGCCGTCCCTCGAAGTCCCAACGTCAATGCTTCCCATCGCCTCCACAGCCTCTGAAGTCGAAGTCGCATTTATCGTCTACCTCAATCGCACCTCTCCCGGACTTGGTCGTCTCATCAAGCTGCCTGAAGGTGCTGGAAGCACGCGCCTTTCCGCTGAACTATATTCCGCTGGAGAAATCCGTGAACTGCACGAGCAAAGGCTCCAGACCCTACAGAGTGTCCCCACCTTCGAGCTCCAGTATCAAAGCACCGACGAAGCGATGGAGATTCTCGACCTCCTCCTATCCTCTTCCTGACGAACTCAAAGTCTGCAAAGAAGCTCCACTGACATTGAGCCCATTTCGCAGGGGCTTCCGCTCCAATTCCAATCGTGTCAGAGACTCTTCGATGATCTCCGCAGCCAGCTGAACACCATTTAGGCTCTGAAGTTCCCTCTGCATCTTCTCGGCCGCCTCGCGGTACGATCCATCCGTCAGAACCTTGACCGCAGCCTTCCGAATCAACCCCTCCGATAGCCTCATGACCGGCAGTACTTCCGCAATCCCCAGCCGACCCAGCCGCGCCGCAACAGCAGGCTGATCATGCGCAATCGGAACCGCAACCATCGGCTTCCCCTCCATCAGCGTTTCAAACACCGTATTCGGTCCGGCATGGGTAATCACCAGAGATGCTCGCTTCAAGATTTCCAGTTGCGGAGCGAACTCCACCACGATTGGTTCGCCGGGCAACGGCCCGAATATGGCCGCATCGAACCTTCCTCCCAGAGAGATCACCAGCTGTGCATCGATTTCCTTGCATGCCTCCGCAATCAATTGCAGAACATCCGCACGAGAATTCCTCGTAGTCCCCAGAGACGCATAGATGAGCGGCCGGCCATCCAGCCGATCCCATGGAAAATCAATCTGTGGCCTCGCTCCTTTTCGTGCAAACGGTCCTGTATAACGAAAACGCTCAGGAAAACTGCTTCGCGGCAGATCGAGGCACTTCGCCAACTGCGTAATCTGCGCCAGCGGAGGATACTCCATGTTGATTCCAGAGACTGGCGCGAGTCTCCGGCTCGCCCTGAATCGGTTGACGATCGAGCGGATAGGGCCATGCATCTTCACCGATGAAACCTCAAGAACCTCATTCAAGAGCAGCGAATACCAGCCCCGCCGAAAACGGTATCCAGACCACGCTGGATAAGCATTCCAGCCGAAGTTATGCGGCACGGATGTCGAAATGATGAAATACGGCAGACCCAGCAACTCCGCCAGCGTCGGTCCCGTAATCGCAATCTCGTTCACGATCAGCGCATCTACGCCCGTCTCGCGAAGAGCCGGTTCTGTCTCGTTGAAGTAGCTCTCCAGGTCGTGCCTGATTCGCCCAAGGTTGAAGCGCAAAGTCGCCAGTTCCGAAAACAGTCCGCTCGCGGGCATCTCTGGCCCTTTGCCCTTGAAGCGCGATTCCTGCTTCCCGATTGTGCGAAAGTCCAACCCTGCCGCACGGATGCGCTTCTCGATCTTCGGCTTTTCGAAGAAGGTGACCTTGTGACCGCGCTCCTGAAGCTCAAGCCCCAGCGCGATCATCGGGTTCAGATGTCCTGAGCCTGTAAACGAAAGCACTCCGAAATGGCGACGCGGTCCATCAGCAACCATGAGGCGCCTCAACCCCGACCGGAATCGAAAGCTTCCGATATCCCAGATGCACCTTATCCTCTCCCAGCACATCCTCAGCAGCCTTGAGCAGTGCACTCACCGGCGCACGCAGCCAGCGGATCGATCCATCAATCTGCAAAGGCTCCAGCTCATGCTTCAATGCGCAGGGAATCCGCTCCAGCACTCTGGGCGACACGAGCTTAACCTCTCCCCCCACCATCACAAATTCGATATCGTGCATGGTGAGCTTTTGCAGCCGCGTTTCCAGAGGCTCTCCCGTGTTGCGAATCGCAATAAGGTCCGCTGCTTCCCCTTCTTTGATGGACCCCTTCCCCTCATCCAGCCTCAGCATCATCGCTGCCGTCGTTGTGGCCATGCGTAGCGCGGCTTGCGCAGGGATCCTGCAATTTCTGACGGCAAACCGGATTTCGTCCAGAAAATCACCAAGAGACGTCAACGCGGAGTCGCTGCCCAGCGCGATCCTCCCAACCCCGCCAAGCAGGGAAACGTTCGGCACAATGCCAAACAGATATTTGTTCGAAGACGGACATAGGATGATGGAGCCGCCGCGCTTCCGAATGAGCGCCACACCTTCGCTGTCAATCGCCAGACCGTGAACGAGCACTGTTTGCCGATTGAGAAGGCCTAGTCGATCCAGTTCCCAAAGCTCTTCACGCGCTCGCTGATCGGTCCCCTCCGCTGCATGAATGATGAATGCACGATTCTTCGGCGTTGCAGCATGGGCCTCTCGCAGATCTCCACCCAGCGCAACGGAGTGAGCCCAGCCAAACTCTTTAACTACGCGCACCGGGAAATCTCCCTCAAGAAGCTCAGGCCACAGTGGGTCGTGGTGACACACCGTCGTCACACCGCATAAAAGGTTGCGAATCCCGCCCCACCAGAGACGAGCCCGCTTGGGAACCCTCTTGTGCTGATCAATAAGTTCCCCTTGCCGCTCATGAATGTCATTTCCCCAATCCACGTAGTTCCGATAAGGAGGAGTCCCAAGCCGGGGAAACAGCGAAAACTGCAGATGATCATGTGCATTAATGAATCCCGGCAGCACCTGAAATCCGCTCAAGTCGATGTTTCCCGCTGCAAATCCCGGTTTAACCGACAGAGCAGATTCGTGAATGCGTGCGACGCGGCCGCCATCAACAATTACCGATGCTGTTGCGAATTCCTGGCCGTTAATCGCCCATTCGGCCCCGTGCAAGAACAGGCCGTCTCTCGCTTCCACCGCCAAAGCTTGCCTCCACCACGAGCTATCCAACCTCGACCGCGAGTCTCCGCTCGCTATCGCTTCTTCGTCACGTAAATACGGAATTTCGATGGCTCCCGGCGTCCGCGCAGCTTCGCCAATGCCGGTCGCAACGCCCATTTCCATCCATAACGTGGATAGAAAACCTGCCATTCAATCGAGAACTGTTCTGACAGCGCCTGCAGACGATGATCCGTCAGATACTCCAGGCTCTTGATCGAATCCGATGCCGTACCGTATCGGCGCAGAAATTGTTCTCGGCGTTCCGCAAGCATGGCCCGCCCGCTTTCATCCTTCGAGTACCAGGGTGTATCTGCAATCACCACCACTCCGCCAGGCTTTACACAGCGCAACGCCTCACCAAGGCTGCGACCGAAGTCTTCGGCATAGTGAAATGAAGCATTGAAAATCGCAGCATCGAACGTGTCATCCTGGAACGGCAGGCATGCAAGTTCGGCTTGAAATCGCGGGAACAGCCCTGGAATCAGCTTCTCAAAATGCCTGGCTGCTCCCAGTCCGTCGAAGTCATTTGTAAGCAAGTCAACCGCGACAGGTTGAAAACCGGCGAGCGTCAATCGATAGCTCAACCAGCCATTCCCGGCTCCCAGGTCGAGCACCATTCGTCCGTCGCCACTGCCGTCAGCCAAAACACGGCTCACCAGATGCTCAAAGCTGCGCGACCTTATCTTCCAGTGCTCCTGATTTGCTCCTGAAATGTCCTCGAACGGCAGATTCAGGTAGAACTCATCGGAAGTGCTTCCCCGTCCTTCCGCCTCCCGAACCCGTTCATAGTCGCTTACAAACCGAGCGAAGTAGGACGCGCGGTCCGGCGGTAACGCATGAACAATTCCCCGTCTCTCACGCATCGCGAGCCCGCAGAATGGACATTCCAGACTCTGCAGGTTCGCCTTGCATCGAGGGCAGCGAATACGAAGTTGCAGCCCCTTCCCTGACACCGAAAGAATCGCGGGCATTTCGATGTTTTCGGTCTCGGCAGGAACAGGCTCTGACACCTTCTCGGTCTCGTGCGCGATCGCCATCTCACCCCTCCGTCGCCGGAGCGAGCTCTGCGAGAGGCACAAACGCACCCGGCGAAAACGAAGGTTCACTTGCCGTCAATTTCAGAGCATCATCCTGTCGGGTGATAGGCTCCAGTTCCTCAACAAGCTCCCACAACTCCTCGACGTGGCTCATCGCTTCCAGCGACGTTGGCTGATGCCAGCTGTCCACCTCGGCGTGCAGCGCATCCCGAACTGCTCTGTAAAATTCCGTCGTATATGCGGCCTTGAACATGATGCACAGGTCATCGCTGTCCACCCAGTTCCGCTTTTTTCCTAACTGTTCCTGCACGCGTTCGTAAAAGACAGTTCCCGGCAATGGATAGGAAAACGAAATCCCCACATCATCGGGCCTCATCTCCCTGACAAAAGCGATAGTCTGCTGCAACTCGCTCCACGTCTCTCCCGGATATCCAAATTGCAGGAAGAAGCAGGCCCGAATACCTGCGTCCTTCAGCCAGCGCCGCGCCGAGCGGACCGAAGAAAGCTTCAGTCCCTTGTCCATCGCATTCAGAATGGCCTGCGATCCGGACTCCACCCCCATCCAGACCTCCGCGCAGCCGGCCTGCTTCAGGTGCGCGACGGTTGCCTCGCTCATCAGGTCTGCGCGCGACTGGATCTTGAAGGGAAGGGAACCATCGCGCTTGGATACTTCCTCCGCAAATTGCGCCACCCAATGCCTGTCGAGAGCGAAGACATCATCTCCAAACCAAATGTGGCCCACCCCCGCTTCCTTCAGCATGTTCATCTCTGCGGCAACATCAGCTGCAGATCGAAGATGAAACTTGTTTCCTGAGATGGGCTTCGCACACCAGTTGCAGCGAAAGGGGCAGCCGCGGCTCGAAACCATGTTGGTCGAGAAATATCCATGCGCTTCCATCCATGCCCTTCGGTACGGCCCCATATCGATAAGGTCGCGCGCCGGCAGGGGAAGGGAAGACCATGCCGGGTTCTTCGCCAGATGCTCCACGCTCCTCACAATCTTTCCTGATCCATCCCTCCTCACCAATCCCGGCAGGTCCGTAACCCGCTCTCCTTCCAGCAGAGCTCTGCATAGTCGCACGAGAGAGTGTTCCGCCTCCCCGCACAAAACATACTCAAATCCGTTTTCCAGAAACAGCTCAGGATTGTCAGTCGAGTCCGAGCCATGCACAATCGCGATCGCGCCCGCTGCGCGCGCTTCATCGGCGATCCTCCACGCCACTTCCCTCATGCGCGTCAGGCACATCTTCGACAGAAAATTGAAGTCGTCTTCGTAAATAACCACAATCTGCGGGGAATGGAGATGCAGCGCATTCAAAAACCCGCCTGCGGGGTCACTTAGCATCGAGTCGAACGCCGCGACAGAGATTTTCTCCTCGCGAAGCGCCGTAGCCGCGTACAGCATCCCAAGCGGCACGTACGGCTGCATCTTGCGCACCTGCTTCGCATCGAACGCAAGGTGATAGGAATGTGTAAGCAGTACCTGGGTCACAGCTCACCTCAATGGCTGTACATGAAGATCAGAACGGGTTGACGAGAAGTCGGCATTGAACTTGAACCGTAGCCTAGCGGTCCGGAAGACATGAGTTGTCGCAGAATTGTCAGCCCAATGTCATACCCTTGGCGGCTCGTCAGATTGCGCTTTCGGTCGCAGCAACGGCGCCGTGGTTGCGGCACCGCAACCGATTCGCAGCCGCGTTGTGCAGATCGCTTGCGGCGCTGGAGAGATGGCCAAGCTTCAATCGCTTCGTCGAGAGATACCGGGCAGAATGCGGATTGTCCGGGACATCCGCGCTCAGCCGCTTCACAATCTCGATGCCTCCAGCCCTCACGGCCGCAATCTTTTCCGGATTATTCGTCAGCAGCTGAACAGATTTCAGGCCCAGCGAACGCAGCACCTCTACTGGCAGTGCATAGTCGCGCAGATCGACCGGATGTCCCAGTTGGAGATTCGCATCGATCGTATCCAGACCTTGATCCTGTAGTTCGTACGCGCGCAGCTTCTCGGTGAGCCCAATCCCTCTTCCTTCCTGGTGCTCATACACGATCGCGCCCGAGCCATGCTTTGCAATCGACTCTAGCGCCAGATGGAGCTGGTCGTGACAGTCGCATCGAAGCGAGTGGAAAACATCGCCCGTCGTGCACTGTGAGTGAATGCGAACAATCGGCAGCGTTCGATGAAAATTGCCTAGAACCAGCGCCAGCAGAGTCTCCGGTTTCCTCGGTTCTTTCCGGTCATCGATTCCCTCGAATGCCATCAGGCGAAACTCCGCCCAGTACGTTGGAAAGCTGACTTCTGCAATCTTGTTAATCATGAGCAAGGGAGTGAGAGTCTCCAGCCTTTGAAAGATAGAGAGCTAAGTCTCAATCCAAAGCCTAGGGGCAGTCGGCTTGCTCCGTGTCCCGGCAATGTCTGGAGTTCGTCATTCAATTGTCTGAAGTTGCCGGCACATCATTCCGGCGAAACAGGTAGAGCACATGATCTCCCAGCATCGCGAGCGGCCTCGATACGACACGATCGACCGCTTCCATCGCAGCCAGCAGCCGCGGATGATCTGAAATCCATGGTTCGGCCCCGCTCGGTGGCACAGCGATACCGATCCCGAGAACCTTATCCAGCGAAAACCACGGCGCGAACACAGCCTCCAAAGCAGCCCGCCGATGATAAACAATCTCAAACTCGCGCGAGCCCAGACGAGCTTTGACAGGACCACGATGGGTTCTCCTCAGCGCCTGTTTCCACCTGAAACGCAGCAACTCGGTAATCATCTCCCCCGGGCAAACCGTTCCAAACAGCACAAGCATCGCAAGAGCGCCCGGCTTCAGCATGCGCGCAAGCCCGCGAGCCACCGGCTCCAGATCGACAACGCAATTCAGCGGCGCAAAGTTCGAGAACGCGCCGTCAAACTGCTCCTTGCCACTCAAATTCCGTTCCACTGCAAGATACTCCAGATCCTCCGCCGGAACGACCTCCGCATCGCTCCCCAGCGGGCGCAGCTTTGCCATGGCATGTTCCACCATCGACGGTGAAGCATCCGTCAGCAGCATCCGGTAACCCAATCGCGCCAGAAACAGAGCGTCCTCGCCCGTTCCTCCGCCAATCTCTAGAATCCGTCCGTTCTTTGGAAACCCCTCCACGAGCGCTGCTCGAACCGCTCTTCGCTGAGCCGCAACACTCAGCCATGCCCCAAATCGCTCGTCAAACCGCGGCGCAATTGCATCGAAAGCTGAGGCTGCAGCGCGCATCTCCATGCTCATCGCGGCCATCCGTGCAGCCTGCCCCATCGCCGTGCCTCTATCGCATACCGAAGCCCCTCGATAACGTGGAATCGCGTGCGCTCCAGAATGGTTCCCAGGTGCATGGCATATCTCCGAACCCGGGTGCTCAGGGTCTCGTTCGCGAACGGGCGTATAACCGGCGGTGGCAGCTGACCGGGCACAAGGATTTCTCGCGGCGACCGCTTTCCCGCAATCCCGCACTTCTCCAGCTCCTGCTGCAAGAGCAGGTATAGTTTTGTCCCCGGATAGCTGCCGAGCATCACACGATGTCCATACGTATGCACCCACAGACGCAAGCCCTGGGGAAGCCGGTCAACTGTCCAGCAGGCAAGTGCCTCCGGCGCGGTTTCACCCATCACGTGACTGATGAGATATACCACGAGCCCCAGTCCGAGGCATGCCCGCCGGTCTCCTTCAGCCAGCTGCCGAAGTTCGTGCCAGAAGTTGCTGTCTTTCTGGTATCTCAGCACATGTCTTCGAAACTCCAGAAAGTGGGACGCACGCGCGTACTCGCTGCACACGTTCTTGAACGTATGCAGCCCGTGTCCAAGAAACAGATCGATCGGATCAAGGACAGGCATCGTCATCCCATTCACATCGCGCCAATGCACGCGATCAAGAATCTCGCCCCTTCCACCCGCAGACGAGTGAAGCTCCACACCGTATGAATCAAAATGCTTGTAAATATCCTTCAGCGACACTCCTGGTCGCTCATTCTTCTTGAACTCCCAACTTCTTCCGCTAACTGCGTACATGCGATAACTGCTTTGCTCCAGAATGGCCCGGGCCCGACCCATGTCGTGCTCCGCGACCAGGTAATCCAGATCGAACTGCAGCCGCAGCTCAGGCTTCGGAACCGCATCCGGCCACAGTGAGATGCCCTTCAACACTGCGTACGAGATCCCCGCCCGCTGAAACTGCTTCTGGATTCCTATCGATTCCAGCAGCATCGCCTGTGTCCGCTCTGAATTGTCAATGAGATTCAAGTGCAGCCGGGTAAACACCGCCGTAGGCAGCAAATCGCACAACTTCAACTCGACGATCCGATCCACAAAATACAGCGCCAGTCCACTCAGATCCAGCCAGCGCAACAGGCCGCCCCACTCCTTGGCAGAAAGCTCAACCAGCCGAGAACAATGCTCCGGAACAGGGTCGGAGAAGAGCGACAGCACCGCAAGCCGAGTCGCTTGCTTCGGGCTAAGCGTTTGCGAGATCGATCCAACGCTCCCCATTTGTCCTGCAACTTGTGAGTCCGAACACGCGCAAGCAGCCTCCGATCCGGCGCTGAAACACCCTGCACCGGCCTCTGAAATCTGGCGCACTTCGACACGCGAACTCAATCCAGTTACCTCACCCCGTTCGCCTCGGACGTAGAAAGCCCCGGCTTGAAGGCTTCGGCAAGCCTATCGACTGCCTCAACCGTCCGTGTCATCTGCGCGTAAGCCAAATGTCACTACTTTGTTCCGTTCTCCTTCATTCAGGGTGGATCCGCACTCTTCCTAACGGCATGACAATCGTTTGACAAACAGAAGACCGCGTGAAGACACGACGATCATGGCGAATTCGCTACGGTACGAGGTGTACGGAACGCCAGGAGCGCCATAGATGAAACCCTTCTGCGAACTGTCGGCGGATTACCTCACCTCCGACATTCTTCACCATGAGATAGGTTCCAAAGGTTATGTACTTGTTCGCAATCTGCTGCCTCGTCCCGCAATCGCCAGGTTGCTCAATGACGTGACGCAGGTGCTTTCCCGTGCCGGATGGCTCAAGCCCGGCCGCGATCCGAATGAGCGAATCGCCGACCTGGCTGCTGCCTGCGGAGATCCCGATCCCGGCTTTAAGAAAACCTATCGAGAGGTCTTCAATCTCGAAAGCTTCCACACGCTTCCGCACCACCCCCGATTGAAGGCAGTGATGAAGATGATCGTGGGCGATCGAGTCCTGGTGCATCCAAAACCGATCGGGCGTCTCATCTTCCCTAAATCTGAAAGCCTCAGAGTTCACGCACATCAGGACTACCGCTTCATGAATGGCGATCCAGAGTGTTTCACCGTCTGGATCCCTCTCCACGATTGCCCTACCGAAGTCGGCCCTCTTCAGATCCTCGAAGGCTCTCATCACTTCGGCTTTCAAACTCACATCGACGAAAACCTGCATGTCCCCGAAATCCCCACTGGCTCCGAAATGGGTGACGAGTGGGCAGGCGGCGCGATCAATGCCGGCGATGTGCTTATCTTTCACAGCCTCACCGTGCATGCGGCCGCTCCCAATATCTCGGACCAGATGCGCCTCTCCCTCGATTGTCGATTTCAGGACTACAACCGCGTTATCAATCCCGCCAATCTCGCATTTGCAGGCGACTCAGGCAAGTCGTGGAGCGAAATCTACCAAGGATGGAGTTCCTCCGATCTCCAGTACTACTGGAAATCACTGCCTCTGAATCTTCAGCCTTCGCGATCCGAGATTGAACACCTCTCGCAAAAAGCCGCGTCGCCTTCGATGCGCGCTCGTTATAGCAGAATCCTCGCTCAAATCGCCTGAGCCCGTCGCAATCCTCGTCGGAGCTCCATCCAAACCGCGGTACATGACAATCGTTTGACAAACATCAGACGTTGTCGAGACACCACAGACCCCAAACATACGTAAGGTGGCAATCATGAAAACTGATCGCGTAAACAAGCTCAAACTACCTCATCGCCTCGCGCTTGCGATATCCGCCCTCGCGATGCTCTTCGCGATATGCGGTCTATCGCCAAACGCAAGCGCGCAGCAGGATCCCGCCATCATCTCCGGCGGCGTTGGCTTTCTCACCACCACCAATGGCGGAAACACCAACTACATCCCTGAAGTAAAGCCTGTAGCCGTGTTGCCTCTCGGAGATCACCTCCAGATCGAGACCCGTGCCACCGTGCTCTCCAACTTCTTCCACCGCACCGGCGATGGCTACGATCACTTCACCTTCAAGACCATGGACTACCTTCAGGCTGACGTGAAAGCCGGCTCGCATGCCACCATCGTCGCTGGTGAGTTCCTCACTCCCTTCGGCACCTACAACGAGCGCCTCACGCAGATCTGGAACCAGACCTTCCAGGATCTACCCCTCATCTATGGCATCGGCTCCATGAACACCGGCTCCGGTCTCGGTGGCATGGTGCGCGGAAATGCCTTCGCAAACGATCGCGCTTCCGTCAGCTACGCGGCTTACTACTCGGCGAACAGCACCAGTGGGTACTTCGGCGCTGAGCGCTCCAGTGGTGGTCAGGCCCAGGTCTATCTTCCTGATTCCGGTATTGAGATCGGCGCGTCCTATGGCCGCTCGCTCGGCGCAGTTCACGAGAACTTCGAAGGCATGCACCTCTGGTGGCAGCCAATCGACACCGGCTTTCGCTTCCGTTCTGAGTTCGGACACGCTCCCCATGCAAAGGGCTACTGGTTCGAAACCGACTATAGACTCCAGCAACTCGGCGGCGGCGCAGACAGCGCTCTCGGCCGGCTCGAGCCCGTGTTCAGGATGCAGCAGACATTCCGTGATGCTCCCGACAACAACGATGGTCTTCCGTTTACGAACACAAAGAGAGCTGACTTCGGTCTCGACTACCACCTGCCCCATGAGATTCGCGTTCACACCAGCTACGGGCGTCAGTTCTCGCCCGACGGCAACACGAACATCTGGGAGACCTCGCTGGTCTATCGCCTGCTCATCCCCACTTGGAAGAGCAAGCGCTAACAATTCGGTTCTTGCCGAAGACGCAACAGAGTTCGACGACCGATAACAATCACCATCTCGGCTTTTCAGATTCAAAGGAGAATCGATGAAGTCTCTCGAAACCATCACGCTCGGATTGGCTCTCTCCATTTCGGCCCTGACTGCGGCAGCGAGCATGCCCCCTGCACAATCCGACAGTCAACCCCAGACACAGACAAACTCGAAGCTGTCCCGCGCAAGTCATCCGGCCTCTCCCGATCGCGGTCAGCGCGTCTTCCAGCAGAACTGCGCGCGCTGCCACTCCGCGCCGGAGAATCTATCTCCCAGCGCGTCGGGAGCAGTCGCCAGGCACATGCGCGTGCGCGCCAACCTCAGCGAAGCCGATTTCAGAGCCTTGCTTCACTTCCTCAACCCCTAGACGCGTCGCTCAATCAGACTGCCTTCGCAATAACGAACAACAACCAAAGGAGAGTTATGCAACGGAAGTTCAAAGGGCTCGCGATCGCAGCGCTGCTTGGTGTCGTCAGTGGGTTCCCATTCGTGACACTTGCACAGTCCGCCCCTAAGCGAATCGAGATCACCGCGAGCCAGTTCTCGTTTTCACCCGGCGAAATCACCCTGAAGAAGGGCCAGCCCGTCCTCCTTGTCATCAAGAGCCAGGACGTTGCCCACGGCCTCCGCGTCCGCGAATTGAATTTAGCTGTCAAAGTCAGTGAGCATGGCACAGCCCAGGCCCAGTTCACCCCGCAAAAGACCGGTGACTTCGTTGGCCACTGTTACGTCTTCTGCGGCAGGGGACACGGTTCCATGGTTCTAACTTTTCACGTGGTGGATTGACGTGCGTAGCCCTGCCCCCCATTTTCTTGTCTTGCTTGTGGTCGCGCTTGCCGGATGCAAGGCAAAATCGCCCGGCAAGCTCGAGACTCGGACCATGACCTTCGTGAAGCACCACGTCTTCATCGGCAACAAGAACCAGAAGAATCCGCTTCCAAACAATGCCGACACCCTCGCCGATGGCAAAGAAGCCTTTTCGCACTATTGCGTAGCCTGTCACGGCAACGACGGCCAGAACACCGGCGTTCCCTTCGTCGATCACATTTCACCGCCCATCCCATCTCTCGCCTCAACTGAGGTTCAGAGCTACACCGACGGTCAGTTGAAAACGATCCTCGATTACGGAATTCAGCCCTCGGGAATGCCCGGTTCCAAAGGCGTCCTGTCCGACGACGAACTCTGGTCCATCGTCGTCTATCTCCGCCATCTTCCACCCGCCGGCAGTCAGGGCATTCCAGAAATGTATACACACTGACGAACCAGGCAGGACCTTCCCATGACAGCGCACCTCGATACCGGAATGTCCGAAGCTGCTAGCAAAGAGACCAGCACCCTGGCCTTCGCCATCGGCTTCTTCTTCGCGTTCCGCGCCTTCATCATGGTTCTCTCAGTTCGCATACTCGGCACCGACCCCCAGACCGGAACCGCAATCAGTCTCATCATCGACGGTCTGCTTCTCCTCATAGTTGCCTTCAGCTGTCTCGGCCAGAACATCCGCCCATTCAGACAAATGCTTAAGGGTGCGAGCATGCGCTGGGCCTTGCTCTACCTCGTCTTTTCCTGCCTCAGTCTTCTCTGGAGTGAGTCCTCATCCCTCCCCATTGCCGTTGCCTACTGGCTCGGAATGGCAGCCGACTTCATCGCCGTCGCCTTGCTGCTCAGCGCCCGACCAGTTCCGGCCGCCATCCCTGAATTGATGAAAGGCTTTATCTGGGGCGCCTGCCTCGGTGCGGTTGTTGCGTGGCTTCTACCCGCGCAATCCGATCTCCGTCTCGGCGACGAAGAGCTTCTCGGCCCAAATAACATCGCCTACCCTCTCGCCATTGCATTCCTCTTCGCCCAATTCCTCGTCCGCAATCGCCTGGGCAAATTCACTCCCCACGCATTCTTCCTCGGCCTCTCGGTCCTCCGCAGCTTGAGCAAAACTACAATCCTCGCGCTTCTTGGCGCCGAGCTCTTGCTGCTCATAGCCGATCGCTCCATGAGGCGCAGAACCAAGATCTATCTCATGCTCTGTGCAGGTCTGGCGTTCGCGGCCTTCTCAGCCTTGCTGATTTCGTATTGGGAAATCTACTCCAACCTCGGCAATCAATCCGAGACGCTCTCCGGCCGCCTCGGCATCTGGGCATACTTCCTCGTCGAAGGAGCTCAGAAGCCATGGTTCGGGCATGGCTTCAATTCCGTCTGGGGCATCGTCCCTCCCTTCGGCCCCGACAAGTTCGAAGCCGCTCACGCTCACAACGAGCTCATCCAGCAGTTCTACGCATATGGCGCCATAGGCGTCTGCATCTTCGTTGGCTACTACTGGAGTCTTTACAGGCAGGCCCGCAAGCTCCCCTCCGCTCCGATGCGGGTCTTCCTCTTCGCTTTTCTGCTCTTCTTTCTTATCCGCGGCTTCGCCGACACGGAGCGATTCGATCTCTCCCTGCCGATGTGGGCCGGCCTTCTCTTAAGTGAGTTGATTGAGCATCAACGGAACGCGTACCCGCAAACGGAAGAGGTGTCAGCCCCTGAACCATGGACTATCAACCCGGCAATCGAAGAGAATCCCGGTTTCGTTTAGATAGTGGCCTCAGGCGGCGTCCGGCCCACCGGCCCCAAATGTCATTGGATTGTAATTTCCCCTCCTTTTTGAGTCCGAAATCGATTTGCATTGATCAAAATGTCTACAAAGGTCTTGAATACTATGCAGGAACTTGAGTTGGTAGCCGAACCACAGGCCGAAGTTGCGCCCTCCCCCAGCCTTGGCACGATCCTCATCGTCGAAGACGACCAGCGCATGCAACGCGTTCTCCGTCGCATCTTCACTGAGGAACGTTACACCGCCGTCGTGGCGCCTGATGGCCATGCCGCGCTCGAACTGTTTCGCCGCGAGCGGCCTCTAGCCGTCGTTCTCGACCTGATCCTCCCCCACGTCTCCGGCCGCGAACTGTGTCAGAAATTTAAAGCCCAGTCCAGCGAGACTCCGGTCATCATCCTCAGCGCCATCACTGAAGTTGCCGACAAAGTCCTCCTCCTCGAGCTCGGAGCCGACGACTACGTCACCAAACCCTTCAGCCCGCGCGAACTCACCGCCAGGGTCTACGCCGCAATCCGCCGCCAGCGCAAGCCCGCCCTCCCCACGGTCTACAGGTTCTCCGATTGCGAGATCGACTTCGAAAAGATGACCGTCCATCGCAGCGGCAGGCCCGTCGTCCTCACGGCACACGAGTTCAAGCTCTTGAAATTCTTCACGGAGAAAGCCGAGCGCGTCCTCACACGCGATGCCCTCCTCAACGAGGTATGGGGGTATAATTCGTATCCGACAACCCGGACCGTGGATAACCAGATCCTCAAGCTCCGACAGAAGTTGGAACCGGATCCGGCCAATCCCCGACATCTGTTGACGATCTACGGCGCCGGCTATAAGTTTGTCCCTTGACCCTGGAACCGGCATTCCATAACGATAAAGACCCCTTTCCCGGCGCAGCTGGAATGCGTCCGCGGAAAGGCATTCGGACCTATGCTCTGCTTCTCTTCGGCATGGCCGTGGTCACGCTCATCGTTACCAGCCTGTGCGCCCTTATCATCCGCCACCGATGGCGAGGTCAAATCACGGATGATCTCTCCCGCGATCTCGAACATTCCGTAATCGCCTTCCAGGACCTCCAGGACGAACGGTTCGCAGCTTTGGATCGCGAAAACGCCCTCCTTGCCGAGAACTCCACCCTCAAGGCTCTGATGACCAGTGGAGATGACCTCACCATCCAGGATGGCGCGGTCGAGTTCTGGGACCTCAGCGGAACAGATCTCTTCGCGCTTGCAAATTCCAGTGGACGTGTCGTCGCTACATACTCCAAGTCACCGAAACAGAACTCTCGCCTCCGCGACAAATTATCAGCGGTTCTGTCGTCCAATGGCACTCACTACCTGATTGATGGCCAGTCTCTCTACGCCTGCTCATTGCGGCCCTTCTATCTCGGTACTGACCAGAACGGCACTCTTCTCGGCTACGTCATCATCGGCGTCTCCATTGAGCGCACGGTCCGCCAGATCAGCAAACCCACCGGAGTCGAAGCCACCTTCCTGAGCGGCGGAAAGATCGTCGCCTCAACCCTGGCGCCATCCGATCAATCCGGACTGGCAGCCAATCCCTCTCTGCTTTCCGGCACCGCCAAAATGCCAACCGCAGTTCAACTTGGCGATAGCCAGTTCCTTGCCGCCACTGAGGACTTATCCTCCTCCGCCTCCTCTCCCCTCCAACTCGTCGTCCTTAAATCCCTCGAGCCCGCAAAACGCTCGATCGATGAGATGGATCGCATGGTTCTTAGCGCCGGCCTCCTCGCGCTTATCTGCGGCACCGTCCTGATGATTACGCTTTCGCGCCTCGTTACTCGTCCTTTAGAAGAACTATCCAAAGGCGTCCGCGCTTTCGGAATGGGCGACATCACCTACCGCATTCCTCGCCACGGCACGCGCGAAATGATGGAGTTGAGCGACGCCTTCGCCAGAATGCGCAACGAGATCCAGCAGGCGAATCTCGCCCTGATCGAGTCCGAGCGCCTGGCCACCATCGGTCGCATGGCAAGCTCCGTATCCCACGACTTCCGCCACTACCTCGCCACCATCTACGCCAATTCCGAGTTCCTCGCCAGCGAGCAGTTCTCAGCTCGTGAGCGCTCTGAGATCTTCGCCGACATCCGCAATGCCGTTCTCGGCACAACCGACATGATTGAATCGCTCCTCATCTTCAGCCGTACCGGATCCATCGTCCGAAGAAGCACGGAGCTCATGGCCACTCTGCTCGAGCGCGCCGCCACCTTGGCCCGCACCCACCCCGACGGCGAAAAGGTCCGCCTCGAAACCAGGTACACGGATGCCGCAGGAACCAGGGTCGTTGTCGACGGCAATCAAATCGAACGCGCCCTCTTCAATCTGCTCATCAACGCCTGCCAGGCCGTTCAGCCTCTCGGCGGTTCGGGCCATGTCCTCGCCACCATCGAGGTGCGGGAGCACGAGGTGGTCGTCAACGTTATCGACGACGGCCCCGGTGTTCCCGACAGCATTCGCAAGAGCCTTTTCGAGCCCTTCGTCAGTGAAGGCAAGCAAAAAGGAACGGGCCTCGGTCTAACCCTTGCCAGGAGCATCGCCACAGAACACGGCGGAGAAGTCACTCTCCTCAGCAGTCGCCCCGGAGAAACCATCTTCCAGATGAAGGTCGCGCGCGACATTCATCCTCAGGACGAATTGACCGGGTTGGAAAGCCCGATACAAGCAGGTGAGCCGGATGAAAAGCTCTGAATGCAAAAGGAAATCGCATCGTCTCAGTCGCCTTTGCCCGGACCTTCTGGTCCTCGCCATCCTCGCGCCCGCTTCCCCCTCGCTTGTCGCTCAGACTCAGGATCCTCAAGCCGTTACACAGCAGATCCAGGATCTGAAATCCGCCATGGCAACCACGCAAGCCCAGCTCGAGCAGTCCCAGCGCCAACTGGAACAGATGAAGCAGCAGCTGAATACCCTCGAGCTCCGCGTTGCGCAGGCCGCACCCGCCACTGCTAATTCAGCGCCCGATGTCGCTGCCGTGCCCGCTGCAACACAACCCGCCGCCGCCGCGAAAGACCTCGCCGCCGCCGTTGACGACATCCGCGAACAGCAATCGATGCAGGCCACCCAGATCGCAACCCACGATCAGACCAAGGTCGAAAGCGAATCCAGGTATCCCGTCAAGATCACCGGCCTGCTTCTTTTCAATGCCTTCGCGAATACCCGTGCTGTCGATGTCCCGGCGACGCCATCCGTCTCCTTATTCGGTTCCGGAAGCTCGGGCGCAACCATCCGTCAAACCATTCTCGGATTCGATGCCCGCGGCCCACACATCGCCGGTGCAGAAAGCTACGCCGATCTGCGCATCGACTTCAGCGGAATCCCACACCAGGAAGCAGCCAACGGCTCATATACCGGCGCCTATTCAAGCAATGCCACATATCTGCGCCTTCGCACTGCGCACGCCGGCCTCCAGTGGAAGCACACCGGCGCATTCTTCGCGCTTGATCGTCCCATCTTCAATCCCGACAGCCCAACGTCGCTGACCGCGGTCGCCGTTCCGGCGCTGGCATGGTCCGGCAATCTTTGGACTTGGAATCCCCAACTCGGCATCAGGCAAACGATCCCGCTCTCCCCGTCGCGGGATCTTCAGTTCGAAGTTGCTCTCACCGATGTCGGACAGTCCCCCGTCACTCCCCGGCTTCCCTACGCGACGACCGCCGGTTCAATTCCAACAAGCTCTGAAGCCAGCCGCTGGCCGGGCCTCGACGCCCACATCGCCTTTCTCGGATCAACCCTCCGGGAATCCGGAAACCGCATCGGCATCGGCGGCCACGTAGCCCCTCTTCGCGACCCGACTGGCCTACGATTTACCTCCTGGGCCGCTACTGCTGATGCACACTTCCTTCTTCCTGCGGGCCTCTCCCTGTCAGCGAACGCCTATCGCGGCCTCGCACTCGGTGGCCTCGGTGCTGGAGCCTACAAGGATTTCCTTTATTACATTGAAGCCGGTACAGGGTCTTACTACTTCCGCCCATTCGACGACGTCGGAGGCTGGGCCGAGTTGAAGGAAGAGATCAACCAGCGCCTTGAATTCAACGCCGCTCTCGGCGTCGACAATGGCTTCTCCCACGAACTCCGGCCCTACTCAATTCCCGGCGGCAATTACTACCAGAACCTCGCTAGAAACCGCACGGCAACCGGCAACGTCGTCTTCAAGCCGAGCGCGTACCTCCTGTTCTCGGTCGAATACCGCCGCATCAAAAGCTGGTCGGTCGACCGTAACTGGTCGAGCGACGTGATTGGCCTCGGAGCAGGATTTAAGTTTTGATCAAACTCGACAAAGTCGGAGCTTGCGCATTGATGTTATTCCTCATCGGTGCGCCCCGCATTTCCCTCGCGGCTGCAGACGAACAGACTGCCACCGTCCAGCTTCGTATTGCCTCATCGCAATCCGGAAAGCCCCACGCAATTCCCGCCGTTGCCTGGCTCGAACCGGAACCCGGAACTCCTGCGGTTCCTTTCACCGCGCACGGGCCTTACACCTTGCTTCAAAAGAACCGCACTTTCGTCCCACACTTGCAGGTAATTCCTGCAGGTTCAGCTGTTCAGTTCCCCAACGCAGACCCCTACTTCCATAACGTTTTTTCCCTCTACGCAGGAAAGCGATTTGATCTCGGCCTCTACGAGGCGGGCGCCACAAAATCAGTCACATTCTCCCGCGTCGGCGTCTCGTATATCTTCTGCAACATTCACCCTGAGATGAGCGCGGTCGTTATCGCCCTCTCCTCCCCGCTCTACGGCATCGCAACCGCCGACAATGCAATCTCAATCCGCAATGTGCCGCTCGGAGACTACACGTTGCACATCTGGGTCGAGGGTGTTCCGGAATCAACCCTCTCCCGTCAAACTCGACGCGTCCATATTTCGTCGCCAAACGTCGATCTCGGAGCTGCAACCTTGCCCTTCTCGGAAACTCCCGCGGCAAAGCACTCCAACAAGTTCGGCAAGCCCTACTCGCCAGTACCCAAGCAAACATATTGAGGGCTCTCTAAAGCCAATCCTGACGCGCTCTTCTTCTGACAATCCGGTGACAGAAACCTGACAACTCTGCCTTCGCTGAAGCATACATTTGCAAGAAGTTGCAGAGGTCAAGTGGATGCCATTTCACCCGTTTGCTGATGTCGAGAGCGCGATCAACGATATCCGGTCCGGACGCATGGTCGTCGTGGTCGACGATGAAGACCGCGAGAACGAGGGCGACCTCACCATGGCCGCCGAGATGATTACTCCCGAAGCCGTCAACTTCATGGCCAAATACGCTCGTGGCCTCATCTGCCTCGCCATGACTGCGGAGCGTCTCGACTATCTGCGCCTGCCCCAGATGACCCGGCACAACACATCGCTCTTCAGCACAGCCTTCACCGAGTCCATCGATGCTCTCGGACGCGGCGTCACCACCGGCATCTCCGCATACGACCGCGCCGCAACCATTCTCTGTGCTGTCGATCCCCACACCCGCGCGACAGACCTCGCTCGTCCCGGTCACGTGTTTCCTCTGCGTGCGCAGCCCGGCGGAGTCCTCACTCGGCGTGGTCAGACAGAAGCCGCCGTGGACCTCTCTCGTCTTGCCGGACTCACTCCTGCCGGAGTGATCTGCGAGATCATGAACTATGACGGAACCATGGCGCGAGTACCCGACCTGGTGGACTTCTGCAGGATCCACGCCATGAAGATGATTTCGGTGGAACAACTGATCCGCTATCGCATGGAGAACGACAGCATCTATGATCGCAACCTCATGCCCGCTATCCCGGCCGTCCCATACTCCACTGCGAGCTAATCCCGGTTCCGTCCAGAATAGCGAGCAAAGGTAACAAGCCGGGAATCAGAACAGGTTCGCCAGCCTCTCCAGCGACGTCTCCCACAGCTTGGTGTAATGATCCTGCTCTGATTCATGGAGCCCAAGGTGAGTTACGTGCACCGTCGTACGTCCAAAATCCCCCTGAAGCCGAATCTTGACCAGAGAACTACTCTCGTTGAAAGCGTCTCGACGCCATGCGAATTGAACCTTTCCCCTCCGCAGGACTTTGTACGAACCGACAAACCGTTCTTCTCCACCATCCAGCAACCGGTAGCTCACCACAAAACAATCGGGTCCCATCGTCACAGATGTGCTTCCACCCACCGACCCCGGTGCTACAAACCACGCATCGATATATTCAGGCAGCGTGAGCGCCTGAAAAATCCTGTTTCGATCAGCATTCACGCTTCTGCTCACAACGACCTCGGCATCATGCGCGAAATCTCCGCGCCTCACCCATTCCAGGGGAAGCCGTTCATAGCGAGCAATAAAATTGCTGGTACTCATCTCTGTAGACCTCTGCTTTGACAAGTGCACATTCAGTGCCACTGGCGATCGAATCGCTCTTTTGTGACAACCGGCTGGATAGTGAGATCAAGAACAAGCCGCAGATGCCGGACTGCATAGCCTCGTACATCGACCCGGAACTGCATGCCGCAATTGCATCCCGATAACTAAATGTGACGCATTCCGGCTCCAGATTCTTGGACTTAGTGACTGTTCGCGGAAGAAATGTTACGAACCGCTATAAATCAATGACGACCTGATTTCCGCCAGGATATTCGCGCTCTCGATCTACTTACCTGCATTCCAAAATCAAAAGATCACTGGAACTTAAGTAACTTCTGGATCTTCGATCGATAACTTCGGCTCATCGGAACTTGCTCGCCGCTTTTGAGCACAACTGTCGCATCACCGTCAGACTCGTTCTTCACTTCCTTCACGTGATGCAGGTTCACAATTGCAGATCGATGAACCCGCAGAAACGAGTTCGGGTCCAGCCGGTTCTCCAGGCTTCCAATCGTTTCGCGCAGTAGGTGCGAGTCCTTGCCGGTGCAGATTCGCACGTAGTTCTCCTGAGCCTCGATCCATCGAATGTCGTCCACCGAAAGAAACAGAATTCTTCCCCGCGATTTGAAGATCATTCGTGTCGTATAGGGTTCCGGTTCCTGCTTCTTCGCAGTCCCGTTCTGTGCCGGTTCTCCCGTCAGCAACCGTTCACGAACGCGCTGAACCGCCCCGTGGAGTCTTTCCGGCGTGAAGGGTTTCAGCAGGTAGTCAATTGCATGAATTTCAAAAGCCCGCACAGCGTACCGATCGTTCGCGGTCACGAAGATGACATGAGGCACCGTTCGATCCGCGTCGGATGACAGCCGTTCCAACACGTCAAACCCGTTCATGTCCGACATCCGGATATCCAGAAACAGCAACTGGGGATCTGTCAGCCGCACCAGCTCAATCGTCTCCGCCGCAGTCGAGCACTCACCCACAATCTCCACATCGTCAACGTCCTTCAACAACTGCCGTAGCTTCTGTCGTGCCAGAACCTCGTCGTCAGCAAGCACTGCGCGAATCATTGTGTACCGAACCTTGTTAATTGATTTTCTTCTTCGGTTGAATACTGCAGAGGAAGAACAATTGTTACGTGTACGTTCCTTTGATCGGCCTCGGCGATCTCCAGCGTCGCGTCCGCCCCGTAGTGAAGCTTCAATCTTGCCTCGATGTTCCGCAGGCCCACTCCTCGCCGGCCCCGGTCATTCGATTTCATGTTGAGTCCGTTCCCGCTGTTCATGACGCAGATCTTCAGCTGGTTGCCATCTCGCTTGCCCTCTATCGTGAGAGAGCTCTTCGCATCTGTTTTCGAGATCCCGTGAACATACGCATTCTCCACAATCGGCTGAAGCAGCATGCTCGGAACCAGCGCGTCATACAATTCCGGATCGAAATTCACAGACTGCTTGAGCCGCCCAGCGTAGCGCTGGCCCTGCATCCCTACATACAGCTCAATAAAGTCCAACTCCTCGCGCAGCGAAATCAACTGCGATTCGCCCCGTTCCAGCGACAGCCGAAGAAGGCAGCTCAACTGCTCCAGCATCGTGTCCGCAGCCTCCACGTCGCTCCGCATCAGGCTTGAGATGCTGTTCATCGTGTTGAAAAGAAAATGCGGGTTGAGCTGCATCCGCAGAGCCGCCAGCTTTGCATTCGCGAGTTGAATCTCAAGCTCTGTTTTTGCTTCCCGCTGTTCTCGGTATTGCTGGTAGTATCCGATGCCGCGAAACAGCAAAAAGGCGCACCAGAAAATCAGCATGTTATCCAGCAGCTCTGCGTACACATACATCGACAGTCTCTGCCAGTACGACATCTCCTCATGATTCAGTGGCAGATTGTGAAAGATGAATACGAACAGCATCTGCTGAGCCAGGCTTGTGGCGATACTCAACGGCAGAAAAATCGTCAGGATGGTGACCAGGCGAGCCCGCTGGATCCACCCGCCTAAAAATCGCCACATGATCCAGCAAAGAGTGCCCCAAACCAGGAACTGAAAGCCCCAGGACTCAAAAAAGATCGGCGCGTGCATGTGGTAGCCCATGTGCCGCAGGCTGATCCACTCTTGAAAAGCAAAAAGAATCCCCACAAGAACCGAGCTTGTAATGAAGATCGCCGGGTTCATGAACGCTGGTATGTTTTTTCTGCCTGTCTGCACGCGCACTCTCCGTTGCGCTTGTTACACCGTCAATTAGGGCTGAAAAGTCTCTCCAGCGAGATCACTAGAGTCGCCGACCGGAAACATCAGTCCGGCGTGGCGGCCATCTTCTGGATACGCAAGCGCAAAAGTGGGGAACTCCTTACCTCCGTTGGGATATCGAACAAACTCCAGCCGGCGATTGTGACTCGTGATCCAGTCATTGGCTTTTTCATTCAATGCTTCAATACGGGAAGGAGTTAGCGCCGGTTCCAGAGCAGCGAGATCGTTTTTCACCATCTTTGCCGCCGCGTCACCGCCTTGCAATTGCGCAATGCGAAACTGCAGATACGCAGTCTCTGCGTCTTTCGATACTCCGCGTCCTTCCCGATAGAGAACACCCAGCACAACCGTCGACTTCCAGAAACCCTGGGCCGAAGCTTCTTGCAGCTGCTCGAGCGCCTCCTGTGGCGCTGTTGTGAAGTCTGGCTTCCGCACAAGCCGCAATGCCAGTTCGTGTTTCGCAGCTACATAGCCGCTCTTGGCCGCATCGCGCAAAAGCTTGGTCGCTCGTTCTTCCTCGTCTTGACCAGATTGCCGGAGCAGCAGAATTGCCAGCGAAAGTTCAGCTTGGGGGTCATGTTTCTTCGATGCCACCTCAAACCAGTGCTTGGCCTTGTCCAGATCCTTTGGCACGCCAACGCCGAAATAGTAGGCATCCGCAAGAAAACAGGCGCCGGATCCGCTTCCTTTCTCTGCCGCCTCACGGAACAACTGCGCCGCAAACTCGGGATCCTTGCGCACGCCCATTCCCCACGTGTACGCCACGCCGAGATTCACCTTGGCCTCGATCGAACCCCCCGCAACCGCGCGTTGGAACCACTGCGCAGCGCGCTCAGGATTTCGCTCCACGCCAATCCCTGCCTCATAGAAAAATCCGATTTGCAGTTGCGCGCCAGGATCACCCGAGTTCGCCGCCTTCTCATACCAGTAGGCCGCTTGCTTCTCGTCCCTGGCCACTCCGTGTCCCGCGAAGTATGCGCCGGCAAGCACGATCTCCTGCTGAATCGAACCTCGCTCAGCCGCAGCCTGGGTGCGCGGAATATCTGGTTCCACCGCAGCCGCACAGAGACTCAGGGCCACGGCTCCGGCTGCACATAGGGAGAACTGTGCAAATGCACGTCGACCAGGAATGCACTTCATACTACCTCCATCTTTTTTGAGAACGAGCGTAATGCGTTGACTTGAAGGCTGGCCGGGCGATCCGGCTCGAGCGCGCAAAAAAGGGGAAGCTAATCGATGCTCGTTGCGACAAGCTAACAACTCGCTTGGCGCGAAATGTCACCTTACTGCAATGCGATTGTCATTAGTTCGTTTTGCCCTGTACTAATGGATGACTTGCTGCGGCTCCGGTACTGTTACTCGCAATCCATTGCTCCCTAACTCGGAGCTAATCGGCTATCTGAATCCTGCGGCAAATTCCAGAAGCAGCGGATCATCGCCGCTTCTGAAGCAGTAACAGCAATTTGTCTGCCGTCTTCGCACTGGGGGAATGCGATCGAGCTGTCGACAGTCCGATGAGAGTCTCAAGTAAATGCCTCGAAGCTCTCGTATCGATGACGTTTTCTAGACTTTCCTGTTAACAAAGCGTGATCACGCTCTCACCGCTTCCCACTGACTCTCCGCCCCGCCCACCCGGAAGCTGTCTGGACCCGCCCTCTGTTCGTCCCACCCTGTATGCAGTTCGTCACAATTGCAGAAACTTTCGAATACATCCCCGCAACTGGAGCGTCGGGAACTCAACGCCGTCGGCATTACGGCTGCGCGATTGCTCAATTGCAACAGCGACTTGCGGTAATTCTCAGAGTTTTGGCTACGTTCGAGAGAAGCAGGGCGACAACTTGCTGTCGGTGTCCGGATTCGGACAAGTGAGTGCGAATCCGAACAAGCCCCTTGAGAGGCCCAGAATTCAGGTTCCGTTAAGCCCTGTGAAATCAGCCTGGAGGACGTTCCCTGGCAATGGCATCAAAGTTGCCAAAGCCTTGTCAGCACCATCTGCTTTCCCGATCTCGGATGTCTTTCTAAACATTACGTTGTGAGGCACGCAAAATGGCTATCCAGACCTTGATTGCTGACGATGAACTGCTCGCCCGTCAAAAGCTCCGCCAACTCCTCCGTGGAGAGCCCGACATCGAAATCGCAGGGGAAGCTTCTTCTGCGCGTGAGGTCCACGAACTCGTTCACGAAACCACGCCCCAACTGCTCTTCCTCGATGTCCGTATGCCTGGGATGGATGGTCTCGACGTCATTGCTGAGTTGTCCATGCGCGGATCCGTCAAGCTTCCTCGCGTAATTCTCACCACCGCATATGACCATTACGCCCTGCGCGCATTTGAGTTGAACGCGACGGACTACCTCCTGAAGCCCTTCACCGCGGAACGCCTGCATTCAGCCGTCGAGCGCGCTCGCGACCAGATTCAGGCGGGAGAGCGTCAGCCCGACCGCAGCCATTCGGATGAAGCCAAGCCCGGACCGTATACCGGCCGCATCGTCTTCAAATCCCGCGGCCGCATCCTCTTTTTGCCTGTGTCTGATATCCGCTGGATCAGCGCGGAAGAGAACTACGTCCGCATTTGCACCGGATCGGAGACGCATCTTCTGCGCGAGACCATGACATCCCTTGAGCAGCGCCTCGATCCAAAGCTCTTCTTGCGCGTCCACCGTTCAGCCATTGTGAACCTTCGCTACGTCAAGGAAGTTCGCAGCGAATCGCGCGGCGACTTCATGGTTCACTTGGTTAATGGCCAGAAGCTCGCAATGAGTCGCAGCTATCGCGCCCGCATCGGCGACCTGCTCAACCGCAGCTAAACAAAACTCATTCCGCACGTAAATGAGAGTTAGTCATGTCTCGAAGTGAGACTTGGCTAACTCTCTTTCGTTGATGCCATAGATGCACGTGCTCTCCATTCTTCCTCGTGACCCCTTGTATCTCCCCCTCGTTATTTTCGTAACTGAACAACGCCCGTCTAACTACGATTTCTGACTCTTCATCCCAGTTACACTCCCGCAGAGCCTTATAGGTGAACACCACTCCAACCCTGATTTCTGCGTTTCGTCCTCAAAATCTCCTCTTCGTCACATTCGAGAAACCGCTCATTTAGATACGTGGTCAAATCGGATGACTTGGTGCAGCAGATGTCCCCCCGCAAGTGAATGCACGCGCACCAGGGTCCGTACGTGTGCTTTTGTGCCATCGCGCGAATTGCGAATAGGCACGTTTCGAGGAGGTTGGAATGAAGGTCAGAGCCATCGTGACCACGCTGTTTCTCTGCGTGGCAATCGCACTTGCAGCGCTTCAAGCGTCCGCGCAGGTAACTACCGCGGCTATTCACGGAACCGTAACGGATCCCGCCGGCGCCGTGATTCCAAACGCAGAGATCACCGTGCTGAACACAAGCACCGGCATCTCAACCAAAACCACATCGGACAATGGCGGTTATTTCAAACTTAGCCAGCTCCAGATCGGTGGTCCCTATACCATCACTGTCGAATCACAAGGCTTCGCCAGCTTCGCCGCTAAAGGAATTCAGCTCAACGTTAACGACGACCGCGAAGTCGCCGCAAAGCTGACCGTCGGTTCCACAGCGCAGACCGTTGAGGTTACCGTCGCAAGCGCGCAGGTTGAAACCTCAGAGACGCAGCTCAAGACCGACCTTCTCTCCGACACCATCACGCAGATGCCCCTTCTCGGCCGCGACGCAACGACGTTGCAGAAATCCGCTCCCGGCGTAGTTGAGGCCGCGGACCGCTTCGGCGGATTCTCCGCCAACGGCGCTCAGATCGAGCAGAACAGTTATCTCCTCGACGGCGCCGATGTAAACGATTCAGCCATTCAAGTCGAAGGCGTCGCCGTCAATCCCGACGCAGTCGGCGAATTGGCCATCGTCACCAGCACCATCAATCCCGAGTACAGCCGCAACTCTGGTGCCATCATCAACCAGGCCCTCAAAACCGGAACAAACTCCTTCCACGGAAACGGCTTCGAGTTCTACCGCGACACCTTCCTCAACACCAGAAGCTTCTTTGACCAGGGTGGAGCGCCACCGATCCATCAGCATGTCTATGGCGGCACTTTCGGCGGCCCTATATTCAAAAACAAGCTGTTCTTCTTCACTGCCTATCAGGGAGCGAAGAGCGGCCTGGCAACCACCACGCAAACTCAGGTCTTCTCAAACGCCCAACGGAATGGCGACTTCAGCGCCGACCACAACCTCGCCACCGGTGCGTCAAATTCGACGGTAGTGCCGGGCACGGTCAATGGCCTTTCAGACAAACCAATGCCGTTCGCGCTCGCGGGTTGCGCAGCTGGAACACCCTGGAATCAGTGCGCGGGCCTCTCAACCGTGAACATTCCAACTTCAGCGTGGGACTCGGTTGCCGCCGGACTCTTCAACAAATACGTTCCAGCTCCCAACGCTGGCTCTCATTACAACTTCGCCGCCGGCGGCAGCACCAAGAGCGACCAGGGAATCATTCGCCTCGACTACCATCTCACACCCAACGACAGCTTCTGGTCCTCCGTGCTCTTCCAGTCCACTCCGTTCTCCAGCGACCTTCCCTTTGGCGGCTCTACGCTTCCAGGCTTTGCGATGACCAACGCGGAGCATTTCAAAATCTTCAACGCCGACTACACGCACATCTTCAATTCGCGCATGATCAATGAGCTGCGCGGAGGCTACTTCCGATTCAATTACGCTGCCGTCGAGCCGGCCCAGATCATGCAGCCCAGCTCCGCTGGCTTCAACATCACGCCACAGTCCGATGGCGCCGGGCTGCCGGTAATTGCACTGAATGGCTACTTCACTCTCGGCTTCAGTTATGAGGGCCCGCAACCCCGGCTCGACTCCAACCTCCTTGGTCAAGACATCTTCACCTTGGTTCATGGCAACCACAGCATGAAGTTCGGAGCCACCTTCGAGCAATTCGGCGTTGACAATCCGTACAACGCTGACAACGACGGACTCTACAGGCTCAACGGCAACGGCGAATTCTCATCAGGCGATCCTGCCATCGACTTCGTCCTCGGCATCCCAGACCAATACACCCAGACTTCGGGAAGCGCAATCGCAGCCACCTCGCGCGAATATTACGCATTCGCTCAGGACAGCTGGAAGATGACTCCTGATTTCAATCTCAATTACGGCATCTCTTGGGATGCGGAAACTCCATGGGCCAATCACCAGTTTGGCGGAATCGCCATCACCTGCTGGCAGAATTCAAATGCAACCTCGAAGATCCTACCCGGGGGCCCTCCAGGGCTTCTCTATCCCGGCGACCCCGGCTGCACGAACTATGGTCTCGCACAGACCAAGTGGAGTCACTTCGGCCCGCGTCTCGGATTCGTTTGGTCCCCAAGTGCCGGTCCCTCCGGTTTGGTCGGCAGTTCCGGTGGCCACGCACTCGCCATACGCGGTGGCTTCGGCATGTACTTCAATCGTGACCAGGAAGAAGAGGCGCTTCAGAATCTCTCGGCACCGCCGTTCTTCTTCTCTTCAATCGGTGCTGCCGACGTCGGCGGAAGCCCCTCACTCGCTGATCCGTTCACCGATGTAGCTGGTAGGCCCGGAGCCTCCAGAGACAACCCATTCCCCTATCAACGGCCGCTGCCCGGTGCCACACTCGATTGGGATAACAACTATTTCGCACTCGATCTGAGCCAGCCGGGACAGAACTACCTGCCCTCGTATTCCTATAACTTCAACCTCAATGTCCAGCGCGCCATCGGCACCAAGATGGTCGCTCAGGTCGGATACGTGGGTTCACTCGGTCGCAAGCTGGCCCGCACTTACGAAGGCGACCCCATCACTCCCACAGGTCACAACGCCTGCCTGGCTAGTCCAGATTGCGTTGCCAATCTTGCGCAGGTGCATCTGTTCTTCCCGGAGTACACGGCCCAGCCCGCGCTCACTTCGAATGGCTTCCCCTGGTATCTCAGCGTTGCCCAGCAGGGTTCCACGGGCGCGTCGAGCTACCACTCGCTTCAGGCAAGCCTGCAACAGCAGCTCTCGCATGGGCTCTATTTCACCCTCGCCTACACTTGGTCTCACTCCCTCGACAACTCCTCGGGGTATGAGTCTTCCTACGGCAACGGCACTCCAAACGGGAGCGGTGCACTCAATGGTCGCGGCGTAAACTTTACTCCCGGATTCGAATACCTCAACTACGGCAATTCGGATTATGATGCCCGGCATCGCTTCGTCGCCCTTTACACCTACGAGATTCCGGTATTTGCATCGATAAGAGACCACTTCATCCTCAACGAGATCCTCGGAAAGTGGCATCTCGCCGGCACCACTGCGCTGCAGACTGGCTTCCCGGTCACAATCTCTCAAGCCGGCGCATACAACTCCGGTTGGTGCGACGCTTACACCTACTACGGCTGCGGTGACACCCCCAACCTCAGCAACTTCCACATCAGGAAGTTGGATCCCCGGGACGGAGGCGCCAACGACAACGGATTTTTCGACACTTCGAACTTCTCTCCGCAACCGGACGGCACCTTCGGAAATGTCGGCCGCAACTTCTTCCATGGCCCTGGATACAACTACACCAATCTCCAGGTCTACAAGGACTTCCCGCTCGTGAAGGATGGACACGTCTACGTCCAGGTCCGTTTGGAATCCTACAACGTCTTCAACCACACAAACTTTGCTGAACCAGATGGAAACTTCGGCGATCAAGACTTCGGCAAAATCAAATCCGTGATTCAGCCCGCAAACTTCGGTGTCTCCTCGGGCGATCCTCAACCCGGACGCGCAACGCAACTCTCCGGCAAGATCTACTTCTAGGCAATCGATTGCAGACCGATTCCCGGCGGCGCAGATTCACTCGAATCTGCGCCGTTTCTCTTCTTCACTCCGCATCGCGAACACAACGAAAACCCACCGTGCCCGACCTGTCGTAGCTCTGTCCCATCAGCAGCAGCTTCCCGTGCTGCGTGTTCTTGTACGCCTGCGGAAAATACCAGATCGACCCGACAGGCCTGTAGTGGCTTCCACCCCTCAGAATCGCTGCTCTCGTATGCTCATCCACATACTCATCGGTCCATTGCCATACGTTCCCCACCATATCCATCGCGCCAGACGGACTCGCTCCCAGCGGATGCGCATCCACATCGCTCGCCGGCGGCATCACCCGTCCTGAGTCCATCAGCGGCGCGGGATAATCCTTCGCATCCGGGCCCCAATGACAAACAGTCGCTTGCGGTCCCTGTGCCGGCGCGGCGCTCTTCGCGTTCGCGGGCTCCGGCAGCACCGCAGTACTCGGCAGTGCTGTCCCTGCCTGGCTCGTTGCCGTTGCAGGCCGTCCGCCCGGCCTTTGCCAGTCGCAATTCCCCCACGGATAAATTCGCCCATCGCTCCCCTGCGCCGCATACTGCCACTCCCACTCATGCGGCAACCGCTTCCCAGCCCACTTCGCGTATGCGCGCGCATCCTCCAGCGACACCCACGTCACCGGCCTCTTCGCCGCTCCCTCCGGATAATTCCCATCCTTCCAGTCCTTCAGAAAATTTCCATTATCCTTCGGCCGATAATGCGACTCATCCACGAACTTCTTGAACTCCGCATTCGTCACCGGGTACTTGTCGATATAGAACGACTTCACCTGCATCGGATGTTCGTGGAACCGCCTCGCCGTGTCCTCCCACGGGTACTGCACATCCACTCCGACATCATCTGATCCTTCAATCTCGATCCCCTCAACCTTGAAATCAAAATCGCCGCCCTCTACCTTCACCATTCCTTCCGGAGTCGACCGCGCCAGTGTCGTCGTCGCAATCTCCACCAGCTTTTGGGGAAGGGAAGTCCACTCATGTGAGAAACTCGCGAGCGGCTTTGCCGTCATCTGCCCCATCTTTGCCATCAACTCCTTTACGCGCGGTTCCGGTTCACCCGCAGTCGCCAGAATCGCCCCATACCCATGGGCTTCAGTTTCAAAATTCAACACCGCATCGCCTCCCTTCATCACCGGCTTCAGCTCCACTCCGTGATAAAGATCGAAATACCTCATTCCGTCTCGATGCGGTATCTCCATCTGCGGTCCGCCCACGTTGTACTCATTGCGATTCACAATCGTCCACAGCGTCTGCTCGCCCATTGGCCACCTGCTCGCAAACACCCCGTAGTGATGCATCGGATAGAACGGCTCCCAATCCTGGCTTGCAAAAAACGGCGCAACCGCACGTTCAATCGTCGCTACGCGTCTCGTCGCCTCGCCATCCCGCGGCGTCACTCCATTCCAGATCCCCCACACGTTCTCCCAGCTCTCCCAGCCCTCACCGTTGAAGAACGCAAATTGCAAGTCATCGGTCTTATCGCGCAGCCACCGCCCCTGGATGTGCACCTGATGCCGCGGCTCCAGCCATCGGTACCGGTCCACCGTCGGCACAAATTGAAACGTGTACTGCCCCCACGTCAGCACATTCCACGCCAGCCCCTCGTCGTGCGGACCGCCCTCCGGCTCAAACACAAGCGGATGCCCAATCTTCTCCGCCGCCAGTGAAAACGCCAGCGGCACGCCATCCTGCGTATCTCCATTCACCCCATCCGCATCGATCTCCTTCATCAGCGCAGCCACCGCATCAGGCCACGGCTGGCCCGCATCGCGCGTCCCCTGGTCCCACATCATCATCGGAAACAGCACATGCACTCCGCGCAGGTGAAAGTCCGCCACCATCTTGCGAACGCCCTCAACTCCGCCCGGCATCGACCGCACCATGTCCAGCTGATTCCGGTCATCGATCCCCATATTTGGATACGTAGCCCAGATCAACACTGCATCAATCCCGCCATACCGCTTCGTCAGATCATCCAGATACCTGTCCACCGTGTAAGCATTCGTGACGGGATCGTAGAAGTACCGGTCGTGCACCATCATCTGCGGCTGCATAAATGCCGATTGCGCCCACTTGAACGCCGGCGCCTCATACCGCGCCGCGTCATACCCAATCCGAATCCGTCGCTCCATGCGCCAATGTGTTACATCTGCCAGCCACTGCCCATGTGTGAACGTCGTGCAAGGCGTGTACCCGCCCTCCCACGCACCGCGCAGCGTAAGGCACGTCGGCGGTGGAATCTGCTGCTCCTTCGGTCCATACTGCGTATCCTGCGCGACTCCTTGACCAATCAACGCCGACGCCATCACCATCTGCCCAGCAATCCACCGAATCATCGCCCCAGTCCGCTTCATCTGTTCACCCGCTCCAAAAGTGCCGTCATTCAAATCACCAGAATTGTAATCACCGCTCATCGTCTGCATCGCAACCAAAATCGAAAGGCGCCGGAATCACCCGGCGCCCTCGACCCCCCCGGACCGTTCCTCTACTGCGGCGGCGCATGCCCGATCAACTTGTCCGCCCACTCGATGAAGTACTTCATATTCGGAGCATCCGTGTGTCCTCCATCGTGCTGTCTCCACGCAAGGTCACCATCCAGCAGTCCCGTATTCATTGGCGGCATCTTGGCAGTTTTGTAATCTCCCTCCACATCCAGCCCTTTCGCGCCCAGCAGCTTCCACACGCGGTTCGCATCCACAGTCGCCATCCAGCTTCCTTGCTGATCGAGCCACTTCGCATCGCCCTTTGCCGGAATCCCATAGCTTATGAAAGTCAGCCGCGGCGCGCACAACGCAATCAGTTCGTTCGAATCCACCGGAATATCCCCCGGAGTCATGCTCCCGAACGTCGCCTCCGACGCTCCATACTTCATAAAGTTCCCCGCCATCCAGTAGTACTCGCCGCCCGTCAGGCTCTCCACCGCCTCGCCAAAATTTCGTCTCAGCAGCGTGGCCCCGCCCTTACCCGACGATCCCACCAGCACCATCGCAAACCGCTCATCAAACGCCATCGTCACCAGCGCCGCCTTGCCATAGCGCGACACTCCTTCGATCCCCACATGCTTCGCATCCACGGCAGAATCCGTCTGCAAATAATCCAGCGCTCTTCCCGCGCCCCACGCCCATGCACGCAGCGCGCCCCAGTCCTCCGGCTTGCGCGGCTGTCCTTTATTTACCAGTCCAACAATGCCTCTCGTGATCCCCGTCCCATCATCCGCCTGCACGCTCGCCGGATCCAGGAGAACAAACCCCCATCCCGCTGCCGCCAGCTGCCACGTATTCGGCAGTCCTCCATCTTCGTTCAGCTCCGGGCGCTGAAAAAACGGAGCCTCCTTGATCGGCTCCCACGCTGGATGCCGCTCAAACACCTCCTTCAGCGATGGATCCTCTTTCAGCAGCAGTGCCTTGTACGCCGCATTTACTTTGGCCAGCTCCTCGCCCCGTGGCTCATTCGGATTCGGAAACGCCGCGCGCCCAAACATGATCAGTACCGGCACCGGTCCCTTCGCCCGCGCTGGCAAAACTTCAATCATGTGAATGTGCACATCAATCGCGGGATACGCCGAGTTGTCAACCACGCCCTCAACTTCCGTCGCAGTCACCGGCGTGAACCCGAGCATCTCGTGATCCACCGTCTTCACCTGCCACTTCACAGCCGGCACATGCGTCGGCACCCTGCCGTACACATACTTTGAAAACATATCCAGCAACTCCGGCCGCCGCTTCTCCCGCCACATCTCCGCAGACGTCACCTTCTGCCCATCGTTCATCGTCAGCGGATCAGGCACATTCGGAAACGGATTTGCCTTCGTCTCGTCATAGTTCGCATGATTCGGCGCATTCTCGTTCCCGCTCGGCCCCGGCCGGAGCGCCTTGATGCCCAGCTGATCCATCATGTTCTGGTGATCCTGCTCGCTGGTAAACGTCACCGGCGCGGGCGTAGCGCTTTGACTGCGCACCTCTACCCCACCAATAACAAGGATCATCAATCCACAAATCAAAACAGGCACTCGCAGAAAAGAACTCACGGCACGCTCCCGGTGATATGCTTTCATTCGCTTTCAAAAAGCGATTTACTCGGCGGCCCATCTTAAATCCACCCCTATGCCACACGCATCGAAATTCGCTCCACTCTCCCTCTTCGTCTCACTCCTCATTGCACCCGCTGCGTTTCCGCAATCTCACTCCGCAACCACCGCCCCAAACTGGGTCTCCTCCTGGGGAACATCCCAGCAAATTCCCGAGCCGCACAACGCGCTCCCTCCTGAAGACCTCACCGACGCCACTCTCCGGCAGATCGTCCACCTCTCCATCGGCGGACCCGCCATCCGCGTCCATCTCTCCAACGCCTTCGGAACCGAAGCCCTCCACATCACCTCCGTCCACATCGCGCGACCGCTCTCAACATCATCGCCATCCATCGATCCCGCCAGTGATCGCCCGCTCGCCTTCGCCGGCAATCCCTACGCCGACATCCCACCGGGTGCGGAACTCCTCTCCGATCCCATCAGCTATCCTGTCGCCCCGCTCTCCGACATCGCCATCTCGATCCACTTCCAATCTCCACCCACCCGCGAGACCGGCCACCCCGGCTCACGCGCCACTTCCTGGTACGTCCACGGCAACCTCGTCACCGCACCCACGTTCACTGATCCCAAACACGTCGATCACTGGTACCAGATCACCGAAGTCGATGTGCAGACCCCGCCCAGCGCAGCCACCATCGTTGCTCTCGGCGACTCCATCACCGACGGCCACGGCGCCACCACCAACGGCAACGATCGCTGGACCGACGTCCTCGCCGCGCGTCTACAATCCAGTCCCGCCACTCACGCCATCGGAGTCTCCAACCAGGGCATCGGTGGCAACCACCTCCTCATCGACGGCCTCGGCCCCAGCGCCCTCGCTCGTTTCGATCGCGATGTCCTCGCCCCCTCCGGTGTCCGCTGGCTCATCGTCTTCGAAGGTGTCAACGATCTCGGCGGCCTGGCCCGCGACGGCGAAGTCCCAGCGGCCGACCACGCCGCCTTCGTCCAGCGCGTAATCGCCGCATATCAGCAGCTCATCGCGCGAGCCCATGCCCACGGCCTTCAGGTCTACGGCGCTACCATCACACCCTACGTCGGCTCCGCTTACTACCACCCCGGTTCGGATCCACTTGTTGACCGCCAGGCCGTCAACAAGTGGATCCGAACCCCCGGCTACTTCGACGCAGTCATCGACTTCGATTCCATCACCCGCGATCCCCAGCACCCCGACCAGCTCCTCCCCGCCTACGACTGCGGCGACCACCTCCATCCCTCGCCCGCCGGATTCAAAGCCATGGCCGACTCGATCCCCCTAAGTCTCTTCTCAACTAGCAATTAGCTGCCTTGCCCCCAACTACGCCACCTCCGCCCTCACTCCGGGCGAATCGTTCGCTGCACCATCAGCCCGCTTCACAGATTTCTGCTTGCTCACTCCACCCGAACCAAGCCATCCTCAAACTACGGATGATTGCGCTTCCCCTCGCCTCTTTCCGCAGGAGCCGAATCCGTCCGCAACGAGGTGATTCCATGAGCTCGCTCAACGCGATCTCCTACCCCGCCATTCAGGCGGACGCCCAACCCGCATCGCGCGATCCACGCGAACACTTCCAGCGCACTGGCCATCTCGTCATCGCCGGCACATCGCTCGTCCTCGCCCTCGGCACCGCGCAGGAATGCCAATCCATCGCGCACCTCCCATCGTTGCTCTACGGCGTCATCCTCTGGGGCTGGTGGGGACTGGTTGCGGCCGCCCTCTGGAAAGCCGCTCCGCGCCAATCCGCCCTCATGCGCCTCTCCCTCTCCAGCATGGCAATGCAACTCGCTCTCGCCCTCACTCTCGCCACCATCCACCTCATTCTCCTCAGCAGCCTCAGCATTGTCGTCCCCGAGTGGCGCAAGCCCGTCTCCACGCTTGCCGCCCTCACCGGCATGCTTCAGCTCAATCGCATCGGCCTCGACATCCTCATCTACGGATTCATCTTTGGTCTCGTCGGAACCATCCAATCCCAGATCCGCGCCCAGCGCGAATCCATCAGCTCCCTCGAGCTCCAGCGCCAGCTCTCCGCCGCCCAGCTCAAAGCCCTCCAGATGCAACTCGAGCCTCACTTCCTCTTCAACACCCTTAACGCCATTACCACGCTCGTCGAACTCGGCAAGCAGAGCGAAGCGGCCGAAATGCTCAATCACCTCAACGCCATTCTCAGAACCACCCTCGAGCGCAGAACCCCCGAGAAAGTCCGGCTCTCCCAGGAGCTCGAAATCGTCGACAACTACCTCGCCATCGAGCAGGTCCGCTTCGCCGATCGTCTTCGCGTCGACATTAAGGTCGATCCCAGCGCTCTTCATAGCCTCGTTCCATGCTTCCTCCTTCAACCCATCGTCGAGAACGCCATCCGCCACGGCATCGCTCATTGCGAGGAAGAAGGCGTCATCGAAGCCTCCGCAAAGAGGGAAGGGAATCGCCTCCACATCGCCGTTCGCAATCACGGCTCCGCTTCGCACGTGCAGTCAAAACCCGGCAACGGCATCGGCCTCAAGAACACCCAGGAACGCCTGGCCTACTTCTATCCGCACGAACACCGCATGAATGCAGGCCCCCTCACCTCCGGCGGATACGAAGTCACCATCGATGTCCCCTACGAACGCGCCCTATGAATCTCCGAGTTCTCATCGCCGACGACGAGCCGCTTGCCCGCGAGCGTCTCCGTTTCC
>Ga0207698_10000044_pt1 | contig 94471 bp, 92 predicted proteins | sample KBSCornC22_FD_184298 | JGI IMG/M metagenome (GOLD analysis project Ga0207698, IMG submission 184298) | Corn rhizosphere microbial communities from Kellogg Biological Station, Michigan, USA - KBS Corn C2-2 (SPAdes) (version 2) | ecosystem: Host-associated > Plants > Roots > Rhizosphere > Soil ... | reverse complement strand
CCGTCTACTCGCCGGCGATGACCGACTTCATCTTCATGGTCAAAGAGACCTCGCACATGTTCATCACCGGCCCGGAAGTGATCAAAACCGTGACCGGCGAGGAAGTCGAGTTCGAGGAGCTCGGCGGGGCGATGAGCCACAACTCGAAGTCGGGGGTGGCCCACTTCGCCTCCGAGGACGAGGAGAGCTGCCTTGAGGACGTGCGGTATCTGATGAGCTTCCTGCCCTCGAACAACCTCGAGGCGCCGCCGCGGTTCGCACCCACCGACGACCCCGATCGCGAAGACGAGGAGCTCGAAACCCTCGTCCCCGACGATCCGCAGAAGCCCTACGACATGCGCGACGTGATCGGCCGCGTCGTCGACGACGAAGAGTTCTTCGAGGTCCACGAGCACTTCGCCAAAAACATCGTCTGCGGGTTCTCCCGGCTCGACGGCTATCCCGTTGGCATCGTCGGCAACCAACCCGCCTTCCTCGCCGGCGTGCTCGACATCGAGGCCTCCGAGAAGGCGGCCCGGTTCGTGCGCACCTGCGATTGCTACAACATCCCGATCCTGACCTTCACCGATGTGCCGGGCTTCCTCCCGGGCACCGACCAGGAGTGGAACGGGATCATCCGCCACGGCGCCAAGCTCCTCTACGCCTTCACCGAGGCGACGGTGCCGAAGCTCACCGTCGTCACCCGTAAGGCCTACGGCGGTGCCTACGACGTCATGAACTCCAAGCACATGCTGGCCGACTACAACGTCGCCTGGCCGACCGCCGAGGTCGCGGTGATGGGGCCCGAGGGCGCCGTCAACATCATCTACCGCAAAGACATCGCCAACTCGCCGACCCCCGACGAGCGCCGTCAGAAACTGATCGACGACTACAAAGCCCACTTCGCCAACCCCTACTCGGCGGCGGAGCGCGGCTACATCGACGACGTCATCGAGCCCCGCCAGACCCGCCCGAAGCTGATCCGCGCCCTGCGGATGCTCCAGAGCAAGCGGGTCGACCAGCCGAAGCGCAAGCACGGCAACATCCCGCTGTAGGCGGGGGCTCGGTCGCCTGGACCAGAACGAGCTGCGCGTCCTCAGCGAGCGCTTCGTCTCCTACTGGGAGCTGGACCTCCACCAGCTCCTGATCGGAAAGATCCGCGAGCTCCTGCGGAAGCGCGAGTCCCCTTAATCAATGTTGCGTTCGATCTGGCGAGCGCGGTAGGCGAGACCGCCCACGACGCCTAGGAGCAGGAGGCTGACGGCGATCATCAGGAGCGACCCGGCAGCGATCGAAGCGATCAGCACGACCGTCAGGACAACCACGAGGCCAAAATTTGGTTCCTCCAGGAGGCTCATTGCGTCAAAGCCTAATGGTGTTGAGCGCGCAGACGATAGCCTCAACCCATGCTTGCAGGCCTGTTCGAACTAATCGTGGAGGGATTCGGAAATCTCCTCTCCGCGCTCGGCTTCGAAAGGCTGATCGAACGGGACGAGGCGAAGCCGGACCCGCGCAACTTCCCACCGCCTCGCTGAGGGATCTCGCTGAACGCGCAACTCGCGCCCGATTGCCCGGTCACTGGGGGGAGAGATGTGGGTGAGTTGTTCCTTACAGCCGTGTGGCGGCCAGAAGGAACAGGCAAGGGGAGATATGGAGGACGATCGCCCGGATCGCGGCACAACAGCACGGAGTTGTCTCTCGTGATCAGCTTCGCGGGGCCGGCCTAACCGAGGCGGCTGTCAAGCAGGGGGTAGTTGCCGGGCGGCTCTACCCGCTCTTTCGATCGACCTTCGCGGTTGGTTATCCCCGCTCGGCTCGCCACTCCCGACTCGTCGGGGCTGTACTTGCTTGTGGCGAGGGGAGTCTGATCTCGCATGGGTCCGCGGCGGCGCTCCTTGGTCTTTGGAGTTTCTGGCCCGCTGACATCGAACTCATCGCCCCTGTGGAAGCAGGACGGAAGATTCGAGGGATACGGCGGCGTTTCGTGCCTGCCCCGCCCCCCGAGCAGATCACGCGCCGGGCCGGAATCCCCTGCACGAGCCCTTCTCGCACGATTATCGATGTCGCCCGGTTGGCAGGTCCGAAGCTGCTGGCCGATACGGTCGAGCAGGCAGCCGTACTCGAAGTCCTGGACGTGCCAGAGATAGACGGCATCCTCCTCGAAAATCGACGCCGCGGAGAGAAGAAGCTGAATCGAGTCCTTGAACCCTGGCGCCGGTACACGCCCAGAGTCCGGTTGCGAAGCAGGATGGAGGCCAAGATGCTGCCGCTGCTGACCCATCACAGCCTGCCGATCCCGGAGACGAACGTAAAGCTCACGATTGGGCGGGAGGTCTTCGAGGTCGACTTCCTCTGGCGAGATCAGCGGGTGGTCGTCGAAACCGATGGCGGCAGATATCACGACACCCCGGTCGCACAGGCCCGGGACGGGCACCGCAACAGGGTCCTTGCGCGAGCGGGCTACCGAGTTCCGCGCATCGGTTGGGACGAGCTTCGAGACGAACCGGATCGGGCCATCGCCGAAATCCGACGCTTCCTCCTTGCGCCAGTTGTTCCTTAGGGTCGTACAGCGGCCAAAAGGAACAGCTAAGCGAGAGGGCTCCCGCCTTGCCTGTTCCTTTTGATCGCAGGACGACTCAAAGGAACACTTAGCGGATGCACCCTCGATCGAGGGTGCCTACGGGACTGCGGTGGCCTCGGTCTCGACGCCGCCTCCGCCGCCGCGGCCGGGGGCGCCGGCGTCTTCGCCTCCTAGTCGGTGGGCTAGGTAGACGGGGATGATTGAAATCAGGATCATCACCACGGCTACGGCGTTGACGATGGGGAGTTCGTGGGGGCGGAAGAGGTTGGAGAAGATCCAGATCGGGAGGGTCTGTTCGCCCGCCCCGATCGTGAAGTTGGTGACGATGATCTCGTCGAAGGAGAGGGCGAAGGCGAGGAGGCCGCCGGCGATCAAGGCGCTTTTCATCCCCGGGAAGGTGACGTAGCGGAAGGTCTGCCAGGTGTGGGCGCCCAGGTCGGCCGAGGCCTCCTCGAAAGAGCCGGAGAGACGCCGCAGGCGGGCGACGGCGTTGTTGTAGACGACGACGATGCAGAAGGTCGCGTGGCCGACGATGACGGTGAAGAGGCTGAGCGGGATGTCGAGCACCTGGGTGAAGGTGTTGGAGATCGCGACGCCGGTGACGATGCCCGGCAGGGCGATTGGCAGGATCACCAGGAAGGAGATCGTCTCGCGGCCGAAGAAGCGGTGGCGCGCCACCGCCAGCGAGGCCAGCGTGCCGAGGATCAGGGCGATTGCGGTCGCGAACAACCCCGCTTTCAGCGAGGTGAAGAAGGCTTCACGCGCCGGTTCGTCCTTGAAGGCCTGGCTGAACCAGTGGGTGGTGAAGCCCGGCGGCGGCCACTCGAGGATCTTGCTCGAGTTGAAGGCGTAGATCACGATCACGATCAGCGGGATGTAGATGAAGGCGAGGCCGATCGCGACTGCCAGCCGCATCAGCATCTGTGAGCGTCTCGTCAGCCGCATTGTCTAGACGTGCTCGAAGGCGCCGAGCTTCCGGGCGACCAGCAGGTAGGCGATCATGACCACGATCGGCACCATTGCCAGGGCGGCGGCGAACGGTTGGTTGTTGGCGATATTGCTGAAGATGACGTTGCCGATGAACTGGTCGTTGGAGACCAGGCGCGGGGTGATGTAGTCGCCCAGCGTCAGCGAGAAGGTGAAAATCGAGCCGGCGACCACGGCCGGGAAGCTGAGCGGCAGGATCACCCGGCGGAAGGTGGTGAAGGGGGAGGCGCCGAGGTCCTCCGAAGCGCTGATCAGCGAATCCGGAATCCGCTCCAGGCCGGCGTAGATCGGCAGGATCATGTACGGGAGCCAGAGGTAGCTGAAGACCAGCCAGACCGCGGTAGTCCCGTAGCCCGGGCCGTGCAGGCCGATCGGTTCCAGCGCCCAGTTGATCGCCCCGTGGGTGCCCAGCAGCGTCCGCCAGGCGTAGACCTTGACCAGGTAGCTCGACCACAGCGGCAAGAGGATCCCGACCACCAGCAGGGCCTTGCCGCGACGGCTCGCCACCTTCGCCATGTAGAAGGCGATCGGGAAGGCGATCACCGCGTCGGTGATCGTGACCAGCAGGGCGGTGCGAACCGTCCGCCAGACGATCGTCCGGTAGACCGGTTCGTTCCACAGCGCTTCGAAGTTTTCGAGGGTGAAGCTCTTGACGGTCAGCCCGCTCAGCGGGTCGACAGACCAGAAGGCTGCAACCAGCAGCAGGGCAAGCGAGCCCAGGTAGCCAATAACCAGCCAGCCGATCGGGCCGGCGAGCAGCGCTCCTATCTGCAGGCGCCGGCGGCCCTGGAAGAGGCCGGCGAGCCGATGGCCCACCGACCTCCTTCGCAGAACCGCTTCAGACGCCATGAATCAGATCTGCAGGACCGGGATTAACCCTTGATCGACGTCCAGGCTTTCACCCAGTCGTTGTAGTCCATGCAGTTTTCTTCGCCGTTGCCACAGTCGGCCAGCGGCGTTTCCCAGTAGTACACCCGCTTCCAGAAGTCCGGTTCTTCCGCATGGTATTCGGCGCAGAAGTTCGGGTTCGCGGTTTCTTTGCAGGCGAGTTCCTGGGCCGGCGCCTCGCCGAAGTATTCGGCGACCTGGGCATTGGCTTTCGGCGAGATGATCCAGTTCATCCACTCGTACATGCAATTCGGGTGCTTCGCGTCCTTGGCGATCATCCAGGTGTCTGACCAACCGGTCGCACCCTCCTTGGGCAGGAAGCCCTGGCTCGCCGGGCTGGCTTTCACCGGCGCTCCTTCTTCCTTCAGCGCGAAGTACTGGTACTGCCAGGTGGTGCCAACCGTGACGTCGCCGCCGGCGAAGGCGGATATCTGCTTGGCGGCTTCAGACCAGTATTCGCCGACGTTCGCCTGCTGTTCTTTCAGCAGGTCGATTGCCGCGTTGAACTGTTCTTCGTTCAGCTCGTAGGGGTTTTCGATCCCCAGATCGGGCTGGTGGAACTTCAGGTACATGGCGGCATCGGCGATGTAGCTGGATTCGTCGTAGACGCTGATCTTGCCCTTGTACTTGGCGGCGATCTTGGGATCGAACATCACGTCCCATGAGTCCGGCGCCGGCTTGACGTCGTTGCCGTTCCACATCAGCAGGTTCGCCCCGCGGCCGTGCGGGATGCCGTAGTTGACACCTTCGAAGGTGTTGTACGGCTGGTCTTTGAGGTCGCTGAAGACCGTCTTGTAGTTGGGGACGAGGTCGGTGTTGACCGGGGCGACGGTGCCGGCGGCGACCATCCGCGCGGTGGCGTTGCCCGAGGCCGAGACCCCGTCGTACTGGCCGGTTTTCATCAACTCGACCATTTCGTCAGAGGTGCCGGCTTCCTTATCGGAGACCTTGCAGCCGGTTTTCTGTTCGAACGGCTTGGTCCATTCCGGTTCGACGTAGCCGGCCCAGGAGATCAGGTTCAGCTGACCCTCGCCCTTGCCGACCTTCTGCAGCGCTTCGTCGCTACTGCCGCCGCCGGTGGTGTCGCTGCCCCCGCCGCCACAACCGGCGATCGTGAGCATGACTACGACAAGGCCGGCGAGAACGAGCCACGCCGCGCGGGCGGGATTGCCCTCCTTACTCCTCATGGTGCTACCTCCTGTTTGGTTGACTTCCCGCCGATGGCGGCCGCGTGCTCCGGACGCCACCCGACTAGGACCTCGTTTCCCTGTGCCGGCAGCGCGCCCGAGGACGCGCTCTCCACGTTCTGCCGGACAGCCTGGAGCTTCTCCCCATGCTCCAGTTGGACCGTGAAGCGGGTGACCGAGCCGGCGTAGGAGACATCGACGATGCGACCGCTCTCCGAGTGGAGGCCATCGGCCGGGGCGCCGGGCTCGAGCAGCTCAATCTTCTCGGGGCGGACCGTCATCCGCTGCCCGTCGCGCTCGACCAGGTTCGAGACACCGACGAAGCCGGCGACGAACTCGTTGGCCGGGTGCTCGTAAAGCTCCAGCGGCGGGCTCACCTGCTCGATCCGACCGTTGTTGAAGACGGCGATCCGGTCGCTCATCGTCAGCGCCTCGTCCTGGTCATGGGTGACGTAGACGAAGGTGATCCCGACCTCGCCCTGGATCGTCTTCAGCTCGCTCTGCATCTCCTCTCGCAGCTTCAGGTCAAGCGCCCCGAGCGGCTCGTCGAGGAGCAGCACCTTGGGCCGGTTGACGATCGCCCGCGCCAGCGCCACCCGCTGCCGCTGGCCGCCGGAGAGCTCGGCCGGCTTGCGGTCGCCGTAGCCGGGCAGGCGCACCATCTCCAGCGCTTCGTCGCGGCGCTTACCGCGCTCGGACTTGTCAACCCGCGCGACCTTCATCCCGTACTCGACGTTCTCGCCGACGCTCATGTGGGGGAAGAGCGCGTAGTCCTGGAAGACCGTGTTGACCGCTCGGTCGTAGGGCGGTACCCCACTGACGTCCTCGCCCGCTAGCTCGATCGTGCCGCTGCTCGGATCCTCGAAGCCGGCGATCATCCGCAGGGTCGTCGTCTTGCCGGAGCCCGACGGCCCCAGCATCGTGAAGAACTCTCCCCGGGCGATCTCCAGGTCGATCCCGGCGACCGCCACCACCTCCCCGTACTTCTTGGTGAGGTTGGACAACCGAATGTCAGCAGCTGCTCCCTCTATGCCTGGGAAGTTATCCCGAGCGGCGCGGAAAGCAAGGACAAAGTGGCCCGGACGGCTTAGCCACAGTGGAGTAGGGGAAGGCGCAGCCGACTTCGACCCCACCGGGGTGGGGAAAGAACCGGATGCGGATTCAGAGGTCTAGTAGCCGGCGGGGTGGCGCGCGGTGAAGCCGATGTTGTCGCGCAGTTCTTCGTGCCAGCGGGGGCCGGTTTCGCCGCCGTTGTCGCCGGAGGTGTCCCAGCGGAAGCCGGCGATTTCGGCGTAGGCGTGGCCGGCGTTGGCCCAAACGGTGATCCAGCGGCCGGTGCCTTCTTCGCCCCAGCTCTCCATCGGGCCGGAGGGCAGCGGGCTTTCGAGGAAGTGGCCGCCGTGGAGGGCGAAGGAGACCGAGCCGGAGCAGTCGTAGCCGCGGTCGTTCCAGCGGGCGTGGCCGCCGCCCCAGACGTAGGGCTTGCTGCGGATCTTGTTCGCGGCGGCGATCACGGCCTTGACTCGGGCCGGGGCGCTCGCCGGCGGGACCAGCATCCCGTTCGGGAGCAGCTTGGCCTTCGCCGTCGGCGTGCACATGTCGATTTCAGCCGGGGACATGCCGCCGGTGGTGCAGCGAGCGGAGGCGCTGCCCGCACCGAAAAGGATGGTGCCGAGGATCGCAATAGCAAGCGCAAGCCCAGCCAACCTGAAGTTGTGACGCAAACCGATTCTCCTTCGTCGGCCTACGGGGTTAGCTGTCGGCCTAGCGCGAAAGGAGCTTGCGCCCCCACCTGATCGGTGGGCTCGGCCCGAAAACGTGGTTCCCCCGCTCCCATCGCGCATCGCGCTTCTGGGATTCGGCGTTCCGGTTATCGAACGCGGAGAATGTAGCGCATTACCCGGCGCCGCGCTCACGAAACGCAAATATTTGCCCGAAATGGCCGCTCTCACTGAGAATCTTGTTCGACGCGGCGGCTGGTAGCTTGCGCGCTGGGATGAACCTTTCGGGACGAAAAGCGCTCCTCACGGGGGCAACGGGAGGCCTCGGAAGGGCAATCGCCCACGCCCTGGCCGAGCGCGGCGCCCAGGTAGCCCTCAGTGCCCGCAAGCGCGAGGCCCTCGAAGAGCTCGCCGCAGAACTCCCCGGCAGCGGCCACACCGTCCTCCCGGCCGACCTAGCCGACCCCGACGCGGCCGAGCGCCTAGCCGCCGAAGCCGCCGGCACCGAGATCTTGATCGCCAACGCCGGCCTCCCCGCCGCCGGCAAAATCGACGACTTCACCCCCGACCAGGTAAAGCGAGCCCTCCGCGTCAACCTCGAGGCCCCGATGCTGATGGCCCGCGCCCTCTATCCCTCAATGATCGAGGCCGGGAGCGGCCACCTCGTCTTCGTGGCCTCCCTCTCAGGCAAGGCCGCCAGCCCAAGGTCGTCGATCTACAACGCCACCAAGTTCGGCCTCCGCGGCTTCGCCCTGGGCCTACGAGCAGATCTATCTCCCAAGGGAGTAGGAGTCTCGATCGTCTCCCCAGGATTCATCCGCGAAGCCGGCATGTTCGCCGACGCTGGCGCCAAGCCACCCCCGGGAATGGGCACCTCCACCCCCGAGGAGGTAGGCGCCGCGACCGTCAAGGCCATCGAGCGGAACAAGGTGGAGGTAACGGTTGCCCCCCTCACCCAACGAGCGGGAGCCCATCTAGCCCTCGTCAGCCCCTCACTGAGCGTCAAAGCCCAAAGCGGCAAGGCAGGCCAAAAGGCCGCCAAAGACATCGCTTCGGGACATTCAGCCGACAAGCGCTGACACTTGCCTAGGATGGGAGTCGTGAGCAGCGATTCCTTTGGCGCCCGATCCACCCTTCAAGTCGGAGGGCGTGAGTTTGAGATCTACCGGCTCGATGCGCTGCAGGAGAAGTTCGACGTCGCCCGGCTGCCTTACTCGATCAAGGTCCTCCTGGAGAACGTCCTTCGACTCGAGGACGGCACCTCGGTCAGCGCCGCCGACGTCGAAGCGATCGCCTCCTGGGATGCGGCCGCCGAGCCGAGCGTCGAGATTCCCTTCCAGCCCGCTCGGGTGCTGATGCAGGACTTCACCGGCGTCCCCGCCGTTGTCGACCTGGCGGCGATGCGGGATGCGATGGAGGAGATCGGCGGCAACCCGGCGGCGATCAACCCGCTGGTCGACGTCGACCTGGTGATCGACCACTCCGTTCAGGTCGACGCCTTCGGCAACGAGCGCGCCTTCGCGATCAACGCCGAGCACGACTTCAAGCGCAACCTCGAGCGCTACTCGTTCCTCAAATGGGGCCAGCACAGCTTCGACAACTTCCGCGTCGTCCCGCCGGCAACCGGGATCTGCCACCAGGTCAACCTCGAGTACCTGGCCCAGGTCGTCTACAGCCGCACCAACGACGGCATCCTGCAGGCCTACCCCGACACCCTCGTCGGCACCGACTCCCACACGACGATGGTCAACGGGCTCGGCGTCCTCGGCTGGGGCGTCGGCGGGATCGAGGCCGAGGCGGCGATGCTGGGCCAGCCGATTTCGATGCTGCTGCCGCAGGTCGTCGGCTTCAAGCTCGCCGGCGAGCTGCCGGAGGGGGCGACGGCGACCGACCTCGTCCTCACCGTGACCGAGATGCTGCGCGAGCGCGGCGTCGTCTCCAAGTTCGTCGAGTTCTTCGGCCCCGGGATGCACACTCTCGGCCTCGCCGACCGCGCCACCCTCGGCAACATGTCGCCGGAGTTCGGCTCGACCTGCGCGATCTTCCCGGTCGACGCCGAGACGCTCCGCTACCTCGACCTGACCGGGCGGCCGACCGAGACGATCGAGCTGGTCGACGCCTACGCGCGCGAGCAGGGGATGTTCCATGACGAGCAGAGCCCTGATCCGACCTTCTCCGACCTCCTCGAGCTCGACCTCGGCGACGTCGAGCCGAGCATCGCCGGGCCGAAACGACCGCAGGACCGAGTGCCGCTCGCCGCCGCCAAGCAGTCCTTCCTCGAGGTGATGCAGGAGTTCGATCCCGAGGCCGCCGAGCAGATGAGCGCCGGCCTCGACGAGGCGATCGAGGAGTCCTTCCCGGCCTCCGACCCGCCGGCCGAGGAGCACGACGACAACGGCAGCAAGCCGCGGCCGGCGGTCAGCGGCGTCGCCGTCGACACGACCCGCAGCCACGATGCGACCGCGGTCACCCTCGCCGACGGAACCGAGATCGAGCTCGACCACGGCCACGTCGTCATCGCCGCGATCACCAGCTGCACCAACACCTCCAACCCGAGCGTGATGATCGGCGCCGCGCTGCTGGCGCGAAACGCGGTCCAGAAGGGGCTGCAGCGCCAACCCTGGGTGAAGACCTCGCTGGCGCCGGGCTCGACCGTGGTTACCGACTACCTCGAGAAGGCGGGGCTGACCGAGTACCTCGACGCCCTCCAGTTCAACCTCGTCGGCTACGGCTGCACCACCTGCATCGGCAACTCCGGCCCGCTGCCGGACGAGATCGCCGCCGCGGTGGAAGCCGAGGACCTGACCGTCTGCGCCGTGCTCTCGGGCAACCGCAACTTCGAGGGCCGGATCAACCAGCACGTCAAGGCCAACTACCTCGCATCCCCGCCGCTGGTCGTCGCCTATGCCCTCGCCGGCCGCATGGACATCGACCTCGCCAGCGAGCCGCTGGGCGAGGGACAGGATGGCGAGCCCGTATTTCTGCGCGACATCTGGCCGAGCGCCGAGGAGATCAAGCAGGTGGTCGGCGACTCGGTTGCCTCGGAGATGTTCGAGCGCAACTACGCCGAGGTCTTCGAGGGCGACGAGATGTGGAATGCCGTCGAGGTTTCCCCCGGCGACCGCTACACCTGGCCGGACTCGACCTACGTCCGCCGCCCCAGCTTCTTCGAGCAGATGCCGGCGCAGGCGCCTGGCGTCGAGCCGATCTCCGGCGCCCGGGCGCTGGCCCTACTCGGCGACTCGATCACCACCGACCACATCTCCCCGGCCGGGGCGATCAAACGCGACAGCCCCGCCGGGCAGTGGCTGACCGAGCAGGGCGTCGAGGTCCGTGACTTCAACTCCTACGGTGCCCGCCGCGGCAACCACGAGGTGATGATCCGCGGCACCTTCGCCAACATTCGCCTCCGCAACCAGCTGGTCGAGAAAGCCGGCGGCTACACCCGTTTTTTCAGTGATGCCGGCCCCGACGGCGGGGAGACGACGATCTATGAGGCCGCGATGCAGTACGCCGACGAAGGCGTGCCCCTCGTCGTCCTCGCCGGCAAGGAGTACGGATCCGGCTCCTCCCGCGACTGGGCGGCGAAGGGGACGAAACTGCTCGGCGTCCGCGCCGTGATCGCCGAGAGCTTCGAGCGCATCCACCGCTCCAACCTGATCGGGATGGGGGTGCTGCCCCTGCAGTTCGCCGATGGCGAGAACGTCGCCTCGCTCGGGCTGACCGGCGCTGAGACCTTCGACTTCGGCGACCTCGAAGAGGGTCGCGCGAAAGCGGTCGCGGTCACCGCCCGCACCGACGACGGCACCGAGAAGCAGTTCACCGCCACCGTGCGCCTGGACACCCCCAACGAGGTCGGCTACTTCCTCAACGGCGGCATCCTCCAGACGGTGCTGCGCAAGCTGAAGGGCTGAAAAAGAGTAGGCGCAGCGGGGCCGCGGGAGGCAGGGGGGTCCGCGCGACCCTCACTGCACCTGCGCGTCGGTAGCCAGGGAGGGATGCCGACGCGGCCGTTCCCCCTGGCGGGACTGCCCTGAGGAACAGTCAGGGTTTAGCTATACCGGCTGAATCACGCACGGTCAAGCGCAGTCGAGCGTTTTAGCCGCGTTCAGGCGCGGTTTGCGTCACCCGCTCCGGCGAAGCGGACGGTCTCCCGATTCCCCAGCCCTTGCGCTCGATCAGTTCGATCCCGATCACGCTGCCGACCGGGCCGACAGGAGTGAGGGTGGCGGCGAGCAAGGTGTAGGGGGTCTCCCTGCGGATGCAAGCGACCCAGATCAGCACGCAGAGGGCGACGAAGCCAAGCCCGTGGGCCCAGCCGAAGAGCATCGTCTCGGTCTCGAACCCCGGCAGCAGCCAAAAGGCGATCAGGCCGGCGAAGATCGCCAGCTCGATCCAGGAGATTCGCTTGACCCAGACGAACAGCTCGCCCGGAACGGGCTTCTCGAAAGGGCGTCGCGTCATCGGTCCGACGATCTAAGCGCTGGGGGTGAGCGCGGTGAGCACGATTCGCTCCTGCTCGCGCGCGTGGGCGCCGGAGTAGCCCTCGCCGGGGCTGGCGCGCCCCTGGCGGCCGATGTAGGTGAGGGCGACGCCCTCGGGCAGAACAGACGGCATCCGCCGGCTCATCACCTTCCAGGCGCCCATGTTGCGCGGCTCCTCTTGGACCCAGGCGATCTCCTTCAGGTTCGGGTAGGAGGCGATCAGTCGTTCCAGCTGTTCCTTGGCGAAGGGGTAGAGGACCTCGACCCGGGCGATCGCCACGTTCTCGGCATCGCCGCGGCGCTCGTTAGCGTCCATGTCGTAGTAGACCTTGCCGGTGCAGAGGACGAGGCGCTCGACCTTGTCGCGACGCTCGCCGGCGGTCGGATCATCGAGGATGAACTGCAGTTCGCCGTCGGTCAGCTGCTCGAGGTTGGCGGTGGCGCGATCAAGCCGCAGTAGCCCCTTCGGGGTGAAGACGATCAGCGGCCGCGGCTTCTTGATCAGCGCCTGGCGGCGCAGCAGGTGAAAATACTGGTCGGCGGTGGTCGGGTAGGCGATACGGATGTTGCCCTCGGCGCCGAGGGCGAGGAAGCGCTCGATCCGGGCGCTCGAGTGCTCCGGGCCCGAGCCCTCGTAGCCGTGCGGCAGCAGCAGAGTCAGCCGCGTCTGCTGGCCCCACTTCGACTCGCCGGAGACGATGAAGCTGTCGATGATCACCTGGGCGGCGTTGGCGAAGTCGCCGAACTGGGCCTCCCAGAGGACGAGCGCGTTCGGATTGGCGGCCGAGTAGCCGTACTCGAAGCCGAGGCAGGCAATCTCCGAGAGGGGGCTGTTGTAGAGCTCAAACGGCGCCGAGGCGTCCTCGAGGTTCTGGATCGGCGTGTACTTGAGGCCGGTGTTCTCGTCGTGGAGGACGAGGTGGCGGTGGGAGAAGGTGCCGCGCTCGGTGTCCTGGCCGGTGAGGCGGATGTGGACGCCCTCGGTCAGCAGGGTGCCGAAGGCGAGCGCCTCGGCCTGGCCGAAGTCGATCCCGCCGCCCTCCAGCGCCTCGGTCCGCCGGGCCAGCGGGCGCCGCAGCTTGCGATGGACGTTGAAGCCCTCCGGCGTCTTCAGCAGCGCCTCGTTGATCCCCCGTAGCTTCTCGGCATCGACCGCGGTGTGTACGGGCGGGCTGGCGGTGCGGTCGAGCAGTTCGCCGGTCTGGGTGGTGGCACCGGTGACCGTCGGGTCCTCGTAGTCGCCCGCCTCCATCTTCTCCCGCAGCCCTTTCAGGGCGCCGCTCATCTCGGCATGGCGCTCGTCGGAGGCCTGACCGACCTGCTCGGCGGAGACCGTGCCCTCTTCGATCAGCTTCTCGGAATAGAGCTCTGAGACCGGCGGGTGCGACTTGATCTTCGCCGCCATCGTCGGCTGGGTGTAGGCGGGCTCATCGGTCTCGTTGTGGCCGAAGCGGCGGTAGCCGATCACGTCGATGACGATGTCGCGACACCAGCGCTCGCGGTAGGCCATCGCCAGCCGGACCGCGGCGATGCAGGCCTCGGCGTCGTCGGCGTTGACGTGGATGATCGGGACGTTGAAGCCCTTCGCCATATCGGCGGCGTAGGGGGTGGAGCGGGCCTCGCTGGGGTCGGTGGTGAAGCCGACCTGGTTGTTCTGGATCAGGTGGATCGTGCCGCCGGTCGTGTAGCCGGGGAGGCCCTGCAGGTTCAGCGTCTCGGCAACCACGCCCTGGGCGGGGAAGGCGGCGTCGCCGTGCAGCAGCACCGGCACCGCGCGCTTGAAGTCGTGCGAGAGGTTCGGCCCCTCGAAGTCCTGCTGGAGGAAGCGGGTGCCGCCGGTGACGACCGGGTCGACGAACTCGAGGTGGCTAGGGTTCGGGTAGAGCCGGACCGCGATCTTCTCGCCGCCCGAGGTCTCGTAGGTGCCGCGGTGGCCGTAGTGGTACTTGACGTCGCCGGTGCCGCCGTGGGGGATCGCGGCGACCGCCTTGACCGCCTCGATCCGCTTCGAGCCCTCGAACTCGGCGAGGATCGACTCGACCGAGCGGCCGAGGTTGTGGGCGAGGACGCTGAGGCGGCCGCGGTGGGCCATCCCGAAGACGACCTCGTCAGCGCCGGCCCGCTGCGCCAGGGTGACCGCTTCGTCGAGCATCGGTACGACCACGTCGAGCCCCTCGATCGAGAACATCTTCTGGCCCAAATACGCTTTCTCGAGGAAGCGCTCGAACTGGAAGACGTCGATCAACCGGTCGAGCAGGCGTTTTTTCTCCTCGTCGGTGAGCGGCTGGCGGTGCGCCCCGGTCTCGATCATCTCCCGCAGCCAGAGCCGCTGCTGGTGGGAGGAGAGGTGCTCGAACTGGTAGCCGATCGTGCCGCAGTAGGCGTCGCGCATCCGCGGCAGCGCCTCCAGCAGGCTCTCGCCGGGGACTCCGATCCGTAGGATCGAGGCCGGGATCTTGGCCATCAGCTCGGGGGTGAGGTTGACGTTCTCCGGCTGCAGGGCCGGGTCGCCTTTCGGCTCGGAGCCGAGGGGATCCAAGTGCGCCGCCAGGTGGCCGTGGGTGCGGTAGGCCTTCAGCAGCGAGGTCGCCGCCTGGACGGCCTGCAGCAGCTCTTCGTCGATTTGGCCGGGGGCGGTCGTCGGTTCGGCGCTCGGCGCGGCGGCGGAGAGCGGCGGCGCAGAGGCGCTGGCCGGGTGGGCGTTGGTGACGACGGCGGGGGACTCGAAGCCGAGGTTCTCGGCCACCGCCTCGTAGAACTCGTCCTCGCCCTGCAGCAGCTGCTCGATGCGGCGCAGGAAGGCGCCCGACTCGGCGCCCTGGATGACCCGGTGGTCGTAGGTCGAGGTCAGCGTCATCACTTTGCTGACGCCGAGCTGCTTCAGCCGTTCGGGGGAGGCATGGAGCCACTCCGGCGGGTAGGCGATCGAGCCGGTGGCGATGATCGCGCTCTGGCCGGAGAGCAGCCGCGGCACCGAGGCCATCGTTCCGATCCCGCCCGGGTTAGTGAGGCTGATGTTGGTCCCCTGGAAGTCGTCGGCCGAGAGCTTGTTTTCCCGCGTCTTCGCGATCAGCTCTTCGTAGCGGCCGTGGAAGCCGGTGAAGTCGAGCTCGTCGGCCCCCTTGATCGCCGGGACCATGAGGCTGTGGGAGCCGTCTTTTTTCTCCACGTCGACGGCGATCCCAAGGTTGACCGGGCACCCCTCGACCGCAAACGGCTTGCCGTCTTCTTCGGCAAACACCCGCGTCATCACCGGAAAGTCTTTAGCCGCCTCAACGATCGCCCAGGCGACCAAATGCGTAAACGAGACCTTCAACCCCCGGTCTTTCAAAACCGAGTTGATCGCCTTCCGCTTGGCGTCGAGCGTGTCAACCGCAATCGTCCGGAACGAGGTAGCCGTCGGCACAGCCCGGCTTTCATCCATCGCATTAGCCAGCATCGCCGCGGCGCCTCGAAGCTGCTTCGCCTCACCTTGGGTGGGAGCTGCGACTCCATTCCCGCTGCCGTCGTGAGCCAGGACGTCCTCTTTGGTCACCTTCGACCCTGGTCCCGAGCCGGCTACCGAAGCAAGATCAACGCCGTTGGCATCGGCAACTCTGCGAGCAAGCGGCGTCGCACGAACATCAGCAGCCCCGTTGCCTGACCCACCGTTGGCGCTGCCGGTTTTTTGAGACGCGTCTGGCGCGGGTGGCGACGATGCCGAGGACTCTCCCTTTTGGGAGAGCCCGGTATCGGAGACAGGACCCGCGCCCCCAGCGCCTTGTCCATCGCCGTCACCCGGTGCGATCTCAGCCAACGGAGCCCCCACAGGAACCTCATCGTCAACCTGAGCGACGATCTTGGTTATCACCCCGTCCATCGGCGCCGGCACCTCGGCGTCGACCTTGTCGGTGGACACCTCGACGATGGTGTCGCCCTCCTTGACGGCGTCGCCCTCGGCGACGTGCCACTCGAGGACGATGCCCTCGGTCACCGACTCGCCCATCTCGGGCATTGGGATCTGCACGGTGGCCGTCTCTGGCATCTCTTGTTCGCAGTCTAAGGAAAGAGGTTTATCGGCAGCCGCATAGAGATACCCTGGTACCCCATGAGCTATTTCGTCACCGGCGCCACGGGCTTCATCGGCCGCAATCTGGTCGAGAAATTGCTGCAGCGCGAGGGCACCGTCTACGCCCTGGTGCGGGCCGGTTCGCGCGGCCGGCTGGAGGAGCTGCGGACCAGCCTCGGTGCCGACGGCGCCCGCATCGTCCCGATCACCGGCGATCTTTCCCAGCCTGGACTCGGTGTCTCCGAGGAGGACCTGCTGACGATGCGGGGGGAGATCGACCACTTCTTCCACCTCGCCGCGATCTACGACCTGACCGCCGACGCCGAGGCTCAGGAGATCGCCAACGTCGAGGGGACGCGCCACGCGATCGAGCTCGGGCACGCGCTCGAGGCGGGCTGCTTCCACCAGGTCAGCTCGATCGCCGCCGCCGGCCTCTACGACGGGGTCTGGACCGAGGACATGTTCGACGAGGCGGAAAAGCTCGACAACAACCCCTACTTCCGCACCAAGCACGAGTCCGAGCGGCTGGTCCGCGACGAGTGCCAGCGGCCCTGGCGGGTCTACCGGCCGGGAATCGTCGTCGGCGACTCGCGCACGGGTGAGATCGACAAGATCGACGGCCCCTACTTCATGTTCAAGAGCCTGCAGCGATTGCGCCGGGTGGCGCCCTCCTGGCTGCCGGTCCTCGGGTTCGAGGGCGGCGAGATCAACATCGTCCCGGTCGACTACGTCGCCGCGGCGATCGACTACCTGGCGCACAAACCGCGGTTGAACGGGCGCGCCTTCCACCTCACCGATCCCAACCCGCATACGGCGGGCGAGGTGATGAACATCTTCGCCCGCGCGGCCGATGCGCCGCAGATGACGGTCCGGGTCGGCACCGACGTGACCGAACCGGCGACGGAGGCGGTGCGGACGGCGCTGAAGCTGCTGCCGCCGGCGAGGCGGGCCGCGAAGCTCGCGCTTGACCAGATCGGGCTTCCCTCCGAGGTCATCGGCTACGTCGACTACCCGACCACCTTCGACTCGACCAAAACCCGGAAAGCGCTCAAAGGCTCGGGGATCGAGGTGCCGCCGCTGGAGAGCTACGCGACTCGGGTCTGGGACTACTGGGAGCGCAACCTCGACCCCGATCTCTTCAAGGACCGCTCGCTGTCAGCTGCGGTGCGGGGCAAAATCGTCCTCATCACCGGCGCCTCCTCGGGGATCGGCAAATCGACCGCGCTCAAGGTTGCCGACGCAGGGGCGACGGTGCTCTTGGTCGCCCGTTCGCTCGACAAGCTCGAGGAGACCAAAGACGAGATCGTCGCCGCCGGCGGGACCGCCCACATCCACCAGTGCGATCTCGCCGACATCGAGGACATCGAGCGGATGGCCGACGAGGTGCTGACCTACCACGGCCACGTCGACATCCTCGTCAACAACGCCGGCCGCTCGATCCGGCGCTCGATCGCCCTCTCCTACGACCGCTACCACGACTTCGAGCGCACGATCCAGCTCAACTACCTGGGCTCGGTGCGGCTGATCCTGGCGCTACTTCCCGCGATGCGGGCGCGTAAGGGCGGCCACATCATCAACATCAGCTCGATTGGGACGCAGACCAACCCGCCGCGCTTCTCCGCCTACGTCGCCTCGAAGGCGGCGCTCGATGCCTTCAGCCGGGTGATCGCTTCCGAGGTCGTTGACGACAACGTCCACCTGACCACGATCCACATGCCGCTGGTCCGGACTCCGATGATCGCGCCGACGCGGATGTACGACATGTTCCCGGCGATCACCCCCGAGGAGGCGGCCGAGATGATCGCCAAGGCGATGATCCGCCGGCCGAAGAAGGTGGCGACGCGGCTTGGCACCTTCGGCGAGCTGATGTATGCGGTGGCGCCGAAAGCGAGTGACTCGATTCTGAATACGGCTTACAAGTTGTTTCCGGATTCTCAGGCGGCTAAAGGGAAGAAATCGGAGGCTCGGGACAAAGCGCCTTCTACCGAGGCCGTTGCGTTTGCTCACCTTATGAAAGGCGTGCATTGGTGATGGTTGGGGAGGGCGGGGACCCCCTCCGCCCAACAAACGCCGGCCTAATTAGGCCGGCGTTTTGAGTATCCGCCGGTCGGAGGGGGTCCCCGCCCTCCGACTCAGGCGCCGCTGATGGAGCGCCGGCTGAAGCATTGGGGGTGGGGGTACGAGGATCAGGCGCCTACCGCTACGCAGATGCGGGAGGCTGCGGAAGGGATCCGGGGGCGTTTTGGGTTCGGGGGTGAGGGGCAGGAGCCGGTGCCTTTGGAGGAGGTGGAGCTGCGGGCGTCGCGGTTGAAGCGGCCGGAAGCTTTCGGGGACTTGTTCTCGGATGGGCACTACGAGCGGGTGGCGCACTCTTTGGGGAAGGCGTACCGGGATGTGGTCCGCGGCTTCTATGGGAAGTTCGAGAACCCGCCTGATCTGGTGGCATTTCCTCGGGATGAGTCTGAGATCGAGGCGGTGTTGAGCTGGGCGGAGGCTGAGGGGGCGGCGGTTGTGCCGTTTGGTGGGGGGACGAGTGTGGTTGGGGGGGTTGAGCCGCGGGTCGGGGATCGGGCGGTGGTCTCTATGGACCTGCGGCGGTTGGATCGGGTGCTGGAGGTGGATCCGGTGTCGCTGGCGGCGCGGATTCAGGCGGGGGCTCTCGGGCCAGGGTTGGAGGATCAGCTGCGGGAGCATGGGCTGACGCTGCGGCACTTCCCGCAGTCGTTCGAGTACTCGACCTTGGGCGGATGGATCGCTACGCGGGCGGGCGGGCACTTCGCGACGCTCGAGACCCACATTGACGACCTGGTCGAGGCGGCGCGGGCGATCACTCCGCGGGGGACCTGGGAGAGCCGGCGGTTGCCGGGGTCGGGCGCGGGGCCTTCGCCGGATCGGATGCTGATCGGGTCGGAGGGGATCCTCGGAGTGATCGCCGAGGCCTGGGTCCGGGTGCGCCCGCGGCCTGAGTTCAAGGCCTCGGTCGGCGTCGAGTTCAGCGACTTCGGCGCTGCTGTCGGAGCGGTCCGCGAGATCGCCCAGTCCGGCCTGCACCCCTCGAACTGCCGCCTGCTCGACGCCGACGAGGCCGGCCTCACCGGGGCCGGCGACGGCCAGAGCCACCTCCTGCTCCTCGGCTTCGAGTCCGCGAGCCAACCCGTAGACGCCCCGATGGCCCAGGCGCTGGAGATAGCCCGGGCGCACGGCGGCACCCCCGGCGACCCCCGAACTTCCCCGCCGACGGGCCGAAATGTCCCGGCGGGGCAGTCAAATCGTCCCGTCAGCGGAGCGAATGCGACTGATCGGCCCGTCGATACGTGGCGTGGGGCGTTTCTGCTGGCGCCGTACCTGCGGGACACCTTCGTTGCCTGCGGCGTTCTCTCCGAGACCTTCGAGACGGCGATCACCTGGGACCGCTTCGAGGAGTTCCATGCGACGGTGATGGAGACTGCGCGGCGGGTGGTCTCCGAAGTCAGCGGCGCTCCTGTCGACGGCCCCGGTTCTCCCCGCGTCAGCTGTCGTTTCACCCACGTCTACCCCGACGGCGTCGCGCCCTACTTCACCGTCCTCGCCCCAGCCGTCCGCGGCGGCGAGGTTGAGCAGTGGGACGAGGTCAAGGCCGCGGTCTCCGAGGCGATCATCGACGCTGGCGGCACGATCACCCACCACCACGCGGTCGGCCGCGACCACCGCCCCTACTACGACCGCCAACGCCCCGCCCCCTTCGCCGCCGCCCTCCGCGCCGCCAAGGCCGAGCTCGATCCCGCAGCAATCCTCAACCCTGGCGTGCTGATCGACCCGGCTTGACAGCTCGCGGCGGTACCCTTTCGCGACTTCATTTGGAAACGATCACCTCTGAACAGCCCACCGTGCCGGTAGAGCCGACGCAATCGCATGAGCCCGAGACCGGCGAAGTTGTGCCGCGGCGCTCGCCCTTGCGGGCGGCGATCAAGACCGGGCGGCCGAAGGAGTGGATCAAAAATGTTTTTGTCTTTGCCGGCCTGCTTTTCTCCGGCAAGTTCAACCAGTCCCATGACGTCTTCGAGGCGTTCGTCACCTTCGTCGCTTTCTGCCTGATCTCCAGCGCCGGCTACTTCGTCAACGACCTGATCGACGTTGAGCTCGACCGCAAGCACCCGAAGAAGCGCTTCCGCCCGCTGGCGGCGCGGGAGCTGTCGGAGAGCGCGGCGAAAGCGATCGCCCCTGCGCTCGCCATCGTCGCGATCGGGATCGCCTTCACGGTCAACTGGCAGGTTGGCCTGATGGTCGTCGGCTACGGGATCGCCCAGGTCGCCTACAGCCTCGGGCTCAAGCAGATCGTGATCGTCGACGTGATGACCCTGGCCGGCCTCTTCATCCTCCGCGTCGCCGCTGGCGCCAGCGCCGTCGACGCCCACGCCTCCGAATGGCTGATCCTCTGCACCGGCATGCTCGCCGCCTTCCTCGGCTTCACCAAGCGCCGCCAGGAGGCGGTCTCCGAGCTCCACGAGGGCACTTCGACCCGGCCGGTCCTCGAGCACTACTCGCTGCCCTTCCTCGACCAGATGGTCTCGATGGTCACCACCGGGACCGTGATCAGCTACGCGATCTACACCGTCAACTCGCCGATTATCGGCAGCAGGATGATGCTCACGATCCCACCCGTCGTCTACGGCATCTTCCGTTACCTCTACCTGATCTACGACCGCAACGACGACCGCTCGATGTCCGGCATCATCGCCGGTGACCGCGGCATCCAAGCCGCCGGCGCCGCCTTCGCAATCATCGCCTTCCTGCTGCTCTACGTCTTCGATTAACGACTCCGAACTTCGGGCCCCTATGAGGGACCTAACCTCGGAGTCAGCCGAGCCCGACCTCGCCGGCGTCTTCCTCCATCAGGTAGAAGCGGGCGCGGGCTAGCTCTTCGCCGTTGACTTGGACTACGGCGGCGTGGGGGCCGGCGGTGGCGAAGGTGGCGGTGGCGGCTATGGACATAACCAGGCGCTGCTCTTGGCCTTCGGGAAGTCCGGGAGGGCGGCCGGTCTCGAAGTTGGCGGTGAGGCCTTCGCCGAGCTCTTGGCCGTCGGGGTCCTGGACGGTGACCACTAGCTCGTGGGGGCTGTTGGTCTCGTGCCAGGCGATGTCGATGCCGAGGCCGATCGAGAAGGACCACTCGGCGGGGAGCTCGGGGAGGCGGAGGACGTTCCAGCCGCCGCCGGTCAGGTAGAGCTTGCCGTTGACGGCCTCGCTGTAGTCGCAGAGGAGGAGGAAGCCGATCTCCACGGCTTCAGCCTTCGGGGCCTTCGCCCTCGGCGTAGGGGATGACCGGGAGGTCGGAGCGCAGCTCGACCTTGCCGCCCTTGGTGAACTGGACGTCGATCGTCTCGTTCTTGCGGTAGGTGCCGAAGAGGCCGAGGTACATCGCCAACCAACGGCCGGTGCCGACCTTCTCCTTGATGATCGGGTGGTCGAAGATGATCTCGCCGCCTTCGATCCGGTAGGTCCCCTTGGGCTGCTCGATTCCGTTGATGAAGACGGTGTAGGGCGGTTTGGCGCCCGCGGGCAGCTTGACCCGCTGGCCGGCGGCGTAACTGCCCTTCGGGATCTCGGTCTCGGCCTTGCTCATCGTTCCTCTGCCTCGAGAGTCTCGCGCACGAGGTCGAACGGCGTGTCGTGGTCGGTCGGGTCGAGCTCCTCCCGCACTACCCCGCCCTTGAACGGCACGAACGTCCCGTCCCCGCGCACGTCGACACCCGCCACCGACTTGCGGAAGAGTCGACCGCCGCTCAGCTGCAGCCGCGCATGGACCTGGTCACCCGGCTTGTAGTCGCGCAGCGACTGGACCGGCCGCACCGGCCCCTCGGCCCGGATCGCCAGCGCCCGCTCGCGCATCGCCGCGACGGCCTCCTCGAGGCCGTCGAACTGCGCATGATCGACGTCCGACCCGTGCCGGATCGTCAACTTCCAGGGTCGAGACACACCGCGAGGCTAGCCGGAACTCGGTTGCTGTTCCTTTTGGGCGCTATGCGACCAAAAGGAACAACTAAGCCCCGCGGCGGGGGCGTTTCGGGCGCCGCGCCGGCGGGCCGACGATTTTCTCCGGCCCTTCGCGCTGCTCGATCCCGACGTACTCCAGCTCCCGCTCGCCGGTGTAGATCTGGCGCGGGCGGGCGATTTTCTTCTCCGGGTCTTCCTGCATCTCCATCCACTGGGCGACCCAGCCGGCGGTCCGGGGGATGGCGAAGATGACCGTGAACATCTCGGTCGGGATCCCCATCGCCTCGTAGATGATCCCCGAGTAGAAGTCGACGTTCGGGTAGAGCTTGCGCTCGGTGAAGTACTCGTCGTCGAGCGCCCGTTTCTCCAGCTCGCGCGCGATCTCGACCAGCGGGCTGTACTCGGTCGCTTCGAAGACCGGCTCGATGTACTGCTGGATGATCCGCGCCCGCGGGTCGTAGTTCTTGTAGACGCGGTGGCCGAAACCCATCAGTTTCTCCTCGCGCTGCTTCACCCGCTCGAGGAACTCGGGGATGTTCTCCGGCGACTCGATCCGCCGCAGCATCCGCAGCACCGCCTCGTTGGCGCCGCCGTGCAGCGGCCCGTAGAGCGCCGCCACCCCCGCCGCGACCGCCGAGTAGGGATCGACGTCCGAGGAGCCCACGCCGCGGACCGCGTTGGTCGAGCAGTTCTGTTCGTGGTCGGCGTGGAGGATGAAGAGGACGTCGAGGACTTTGGTCAGCGCCTCCTTCGGGATGTGCCGGTCCTCGGTCTTCTTGAACATCATCGAGAGGAAGTTCTGGGCGTAGGAGAGCTCGTTGTCGGGGTAGACGTAGGGCAGCCCCATGTTGTGCCGGTAGGAGAAGGCGGCGAGGGTCGGCACCTTGGCGATCAGCCGCACCGCGGCCATGTAGCGCTCTTCGGGGTCGCCGATCTGCTTGGCGTCCGGGTAGAAGGTCGAGAGCGCGCCGACCCCGGAGAGCAGCATCCCCATCGGGTGGGCGTCGTAGCGGAAGCCCTCGAAGAAGTGCTTGAGGTCCTCGTGGACGAAGGTGTGGTGGGTGATGTCGAAGACCCAGCGCTCGAGCTGGGCCTCGGTCGGCAGCTCGCCGAAGATCAGCAGGTAGGCGACCTCGAGGAAGGTCGATTTCTCACACAGCTGCTCGATCGAGTAGCCGCGGTGTTCGAGGATCCCAGCGGCCCCGTCGATGTAGGTGACCGCCGAACGGCAGGAGGCGGTGTTGGTGAAGGCCGGGTCGTAGGCCAGCATCCCGAATTCGTCCTCGTCGACTTTGACCTGGCGCAGGTCCATCGCCCGCACCGTGCCGTCAGAGATCGGCAGCTCGTAGGTCTTGCCGGTGCGGTTGTCGGTGACCGTCAGCGAGTCCTTGCCGCTGCTGCCCGAGCCATCGGAGGCGTTGGCGTTGTCGGCGGTCGGGTCCTGCGTCTGCTGCTCGGCGGCCATCGCCCCTCCTTGTGTGACTGGGTCGGTCGGAGGAAGGGAGTTTACGGGGTGCGAACGCCCGGGCTCTCGAACTGCGTCATCGCGCGCAGGTGCTCGAAGCGCTCGTCGATCTCCTCGCGGCTGAGGCGCGAGACCCGCTCGGTCCCGAACTCCTCGACGTTGAAGGAGGCGAGGACGGTGCCGTAGCCCATCGCCCGCCGCAGCTCGGCGTCGCTCAGCTCGCCCTCGACGCCGTCGAGGTAGCCGAAGAAGCCGCCGGCGAAGCTGTCGCCGGCCCCGGTCGGGTCGCGCACGTCCTCGAGCGGGAACCCGGGTAGGGCGAAGAAGCCATCCTCGGTGAAGAGCGCGGCGCCGTACTCGCCCTGCTTGGCGATCACTGCCCGCGGTCCCATCGCCATCACCGCGCGGGCGGCCCGGGCGAGGTTCGATTCACCGGTCAGCATGCGGATCTCGGCGTCGTTGACGACCAGGCAGTCGACCTCGCGGATCGCCGCCGTCAGCGCGTCCTTGGCGGTCTCGATCCAGAGGTTCATCGAGTCGAGCCCGCTGAGCCGCGCCGCCGTGCACTGGGCGCGGACCTGGCGCTGCAGGTCGGGCTGGATATTGGCGAGGAAAAGGGTGTCGGCCTCCTGGGCGGCCTTCGAGAGCTTCGGCTCGAACTCGCCGAAGACGCCGAGCTGGGTGTCCTCGGTATGGGCGACGTTGAGGTCGTACTCGTAGCGGCCGCGCCAGAAGAAGCTCTGGCCGCCGGCGACCCGCTCGATGTCGTCGCAGACGATCCCGCGCCCTTCTAGGACCTCGAATTGCTCGGCGCCGAAGTCGTCGCCGACGGGGCCGACCGGCCGGACCTCGGTGAAGAAGCTGGCGGCCAGCGAGAAGTGGACGGCGGCGCCTCCGAGCATGCGCTCGCGCTCCCCGAACGGGGTCTTGACCGCGTCGAACGCGATTGAACCGACGACCGTGAGCGCCATCCCGACCGCAGGGTAATCGACTGACCTGCGAGACTGCGCGCCGATGAAAGCGATCCAGATCGAGGAGTTCGGCGGCCCCGAGGTTCTCAAGTACGTGGACGTCGCCGATCCGTCGCCGAAGCTGAGCGAGATCGTCGTCAACGTCAAGCGCAGCGGCATCAACTTTGCCGACACCCACGCCTCCCGCAACGACTACCTGGCTGAGCAGACTCTGCCGTTGATCCCGGGCGCCGAGATCAGCGGGCAGACGAATGACGGCCGGCGCGTCGCCGTCCTGCTCGGCAGCGGTGGCTACGCGGAGAAGGTCGCGGTGCCGCAGGCGCAGATGATCGAGTTGCCGCCCGAGGTCGACTACGACCAGGCGGCGGGCGGGCTGCTGCAGGGGCTGACCGCGATGGCCTTGGTCCACCGCTGCGCCCGGATCGAGCCAGGCGAGACGATCGTCGTCGAGGCCGCCGCCGGCGGCACCGGCACCCTCGCCGTGCAGCTGGCCAAGCGCGCGGGCGCGAAGGTGATCGGCCTCGCCTCGAGCGAGGAGAAGCGCGAGCTGGTGGCGGGGCTCGGCGCTGACGCCACCGTCGACTCCCGGGCCGAGAACCTTGGCGAGGCGATCCGCGAGGCCAACGGCGGCAATCGGGTCGACGCTGTCCTCCACATGAGCGGCGGCAAGGCCTTTGACGAGGAGATGGGCGTTCTCGCCCCGCTGGGCCGGATGGTCGTCTTCGGGATCGCCTCCCGCGAGCAGCGCGAGATCTCGACCGCGGCGCTGCTGCGCGGCTCGAAGTCGGTGATCGGCTTTTGGCTCGCCCACCTGCTCTCCCGCCCGGACCTGCTGGGCCCGATGATCCAAGACCTTTTCGCGGCAATCGCCGCAGGTGAGCTGACGGTTACGATCGGGGAGGTCTATCCGCTCTCCGAAGCGGCGCGGGCGCACGAAGACCTGATCGCCCGCCGCACGACCGGCAAGCTCCTCCTCGATCCCTCGTCGTAAACACACATCACGTGACTGCCCCCGCTAAGTGACCGCATTCAAGGACCTAGGCCTCTCGCCTGACATTCAGCAGGCGCTGGACGAGCTCGGCTTCGAGGAGCCGACGCCGATCCAAGAGCAGGCGATCCCGGAGCTGCTCGGCGGCCACGACGTGATCGGCCAGGCCCAGACCGGGACCGGCAAGACCGCCGCGTTTGGCCTGCCGCTGCTGCAGTACCTCGATCCCGCCAACGACGAGGTGCAGGCGATCGTCCTCACCCCGACCCGCGAGCTCTGCATCCAGGTGACCCAGGCGCTGCGGACCTTCGCCGAGCACCTCGACATCGAGATCGTCGCCGTCTTCGGCGGCGCCCCGATCCGCTCGCAGCAGTCGCAGCTGCGCTCGGGTGCTCATGTGGTCGTCGCCACCGTCGGGCGGATGAAGGACCTGATGGCGCGCCGCTCGCTGGTCCTCACCGCCGCTCGCTACGTGGTCCTCGACGAGGCCGACGAGATGCTCGACCTCGGCTTCATCGAGGACGTCGAGAAAATCCTCCGAATGTGCCCGAGCGGGCGCCAGACGGCGCTCTTCTCGGCGACGATGCCGCCGCCGATCCAGAAGCTCGCCGAGGGCTACATGTACGACCCGGTGACGATCAAAATCACCCCGAAACAGCTGACGGTCGACAAGATCTCCCAGGCCTTCGTCGAGGTCCCGGCGAAGGAAAAGGCTTCGCGCCTGGTTGACCTGCTGAAGACGGAAGAACCCGAGCAGGCGATCATCTTCACCCGGACCAAAATCGGCGCTTCGAAGCTGGAGAAGACGCTGAAGGACAAAGGCCTCGACGTGAAGGCGCTTCATGGCGACCTCAGCCAGGGCGTCCGCGACGGGGTGATGATCTCGTTCAAGGACCACCGGGTGCGGCTGCTGGTGGCGACCGACATCGCCGCCCGCGGGCTCGACGTCGAGCACGTCACCCACGTCATCAACTACGACGTGCCGAATTCCTCGGAGACCTACGTGCACCGGATCGGGCGGACTGGGCGCGTCGGGCGCACCGGGCGCGCGATCACCTTCGTCACCCCCGACCAGCGCGACGAGATCACCCGGATCGAGCGCGACGTCAAGACCTCGATTGGCGAGTGGGAGACCCCGGAGGAGCGGCTCGAGCACGCGCCGCGGCCGCGGCGGCGCGAGCGTGAGCGGGGCGAGCGCAAAGAGCGCCGCCCGCGTGAGCGCGAGGAGGCTCCGGTCGAGGCCAACGGCGACGGTGGCGACTCCGAGGGGACGAAGTCGAAGACGGTGAAGCTCTTCGTCAACCGCGGCGAGCGCAGCGGCATCGCCGAGGAGGACCTGCGCTGGGCCCTGCGCGAGGGCGCCGTCCTGCCCGATGAGGCCGTCCACGACGTCCGCGTCCTCCACCGATTCTCCTTCGTTGAGGTCGATCCGGACGAGGCCGAGCGCACCGTCGAGTTCCTCGACGGCACCAAGCTCAAGGGCAAAGAAATCCGCCTCGAGATCGCGAAGAGCTAACGCTTCCGAGGTTGTCCTCGCTATAGCGGGGTCAATATCGGAGAGGCGACCGAATCGATCGATCCTTCGTGGGTATTGGGGGTGCAGTGAAGGCTTTCTGGGGACTTCTAGTCGTGTGCGTGCTGCTGGCGCTGCCGGCTGCGGCTGGCGCTGACACGACCCCGAGCTGCGCCGAAGGGCCGACGACCGTTGGCGATACCACCTACGGGACGCCTTGCGCCGACGTGATCGTCGTCCCTGAAGGGGTCGAAGACGTTAAGGGCGGGGGCGGGGACGACGTGATCGTCCCGGGGCCGATCACGGCCGCGACCGACTGTCCGGACGGCTGCCGGCTCGGCGTCGGCAGTCAGACCTTCGAAGGCGGCGAAGGCAACGACGTCGTCTTTGGCGAGCGCGGCAACGACACCCTCAGGGGCGGGCCCGGCAACGACCAGCTGTTTGGCGGGATCGGCGACGACCTGCTCGAAGGGGGGCCGGGGGATGACCGCCTTGCCGGCGGCTTCGGCGGCGACTCGATCGATGGCCAGGAAGGCAACGACTACGTCCGCGGCGACGCGACGATCGACCGCATCTTCGACACCGGCGGCGGCACCGACACCCTCAGCTACTCCACCGGTGTCACCCCTGGGTTCGAAGGGACCGTGAACGCCTCGGGCTTCCCAGCGCCGGGAGGCGAGCGCGGCCTCCGTCTCGACATGCGGGCCGGGGAACGAAATGCCAACAACGGCCTCGCGCCCTTGGGCGGCGGCGTCGACGAAGTCGAAGCCCAGAGCTTCGAGACCGTGATCGGCACCCCGTTCTCCGACCTCTTGATCGGGACCGGCGGGCCGCAGGCGTTCTACGGCGGCGGTGGCGCCGACATCCTCGAAGGGGAAGGCGGCGCTGACACCCTGGAAGGGGGCGCCGACGGTGACAACGTCGACGCCGGCGGTCTCGCCACCCGCAACACGAGCAAGGTCAGCGTCGGCTTAATGACCCCGCCGGGGGTGAGCGGATACGCCCAGCTCTATCTCGTCGGCAGCAGCGGCAGCGACAACGTTGCGGCCAGCTACAGCGCGGGAAGCGTCAGCTTCCATCTCACTGCTGGCACCTTCGACAGCGAATCGCATGAAGGCTGCACCGTCAGCGCAGCCGACGCCACCTGCTCGCTCAGCGAGCCTCTCGACTCGATCCTGCTCGCCGGCATGGGCGGCAACGACACGATCGTCGCCTCCAACTTCCCGGCCACCGTCTCCGTCGTCGCTATCGGCGGCGAAGGCAGCGACGTGATCACCGGCGGCGAGGAAAGCGAGGACATCCTCGTCGACGGGCCCGGCGAGGGGGGCGACGTGCTCAGCGCCCTCGGCCGCGACGACGCCCTGACCCATAACGCCGGCGCCGACGAACTGCTTGGCGGCAACGGCAACGACCTTTTCCTCTCCGGCTCGATCTGCGACGGCGAGCGGATCGTCGGCGGCGCCGACCGCGACAACGCCTCCTGGGCGCAGTCCGACGAAGGCGTCGAGGCGAACCTCGGCAGCGGCATCGCCGGACGCCCCAGCTCCAGCGAAGCCCCGGACTGCGGCGGTGAACCGCTCGACTCGCTGACCGAAATCGAGGACCTCGAGGGCTCCTCCTCGAAAACCTCCGGCGACGTCCTCTACGGCGACGGCGGACCGAACCAACTGCTCGGCCGCCCTGGCCCCGACGCCTACTTCGCCGGTCCCGGCGAAGATTCGATCCTCGCCAACTCGGGCGACGCCGACCTGGTCATCAACTGCGGTCCGGATAACGACGAGGCGACGATTGACCACCCCGAGTACGGCGACCCGGCGCCGGTCGAATGCGAGAGCGTCTTCGAAGCGGATCCGAACAACTTCCGGACGCGGACGCTGCTGCCCCCGCCGCCGCTGCCGGCACCGCCGCCGGTCGTCAAGCCGCCGCGCGACCGCACCCCGCCGCAGACCCGGCTCGGCGCCCACCCGCGGCCGCTCCTCCTCACCAGCCAGAAGTGGCGCCGCGTCGCCTTCCGCTTCTCCTCGAGCGAGGCCGGCTCGAGCTTCCGTTGCAAGCTCGACCGCAAGCCCTACCGTCCCTGCAGGTCACCCCGCGCATACCGGGTCAAGCTCGGCCGCCACACCTTCCGCGTCTTCGCGGTCGACGCCGCCGGCAACCGCGACCGTACCCCGGTCGTCTTCAGGTTCAGCGTGCGCCGCCGCTAGCGCATCCGATCTTCGCCACAGCAGGGTGTGGCGAAAATCGGCTACGCCGTCAGCGCCGCGATCGTTTCCAGCAAGCGGTCGAAGTCGATCGGCTTGGTGATGTAGCCGTCGATCGCGAGGTCGGTGGGGGCATCGGCGTCGCCGGGGTTCTGGTGGGCGCTGACGATCAGGACTGGGACGTCGTGGCCGTCGCCACGCAGCTCGCGCAGAGCGTCGATGCCGGACTTGCGCGGCATCATCGCGTCGAGCAGGAGCAGGTCCGGCATGCCGTTGCCGGCGACGGCGTCGAGCACCTCCTGGCCGTCGGCGGCAGTGAGGACGTCGTAGCCGGCCATCTCCAGCCGCGTCCGCATCAGCAGCAGGATCGTCTCGGAGTCGTCCGCGACCAGGATCGATGCCATCAGCCGGCCTCCGCCCGCGCCGTCGGTTCCTGACCGCCGTCGGCAGTGGCGCCGGTGGCGATCGGCAGGCGCACGTGGAAGGTCGACCCCTGGCCGACGGTGCTCCCGGCGCTGATGCTGCCGCCGTGCAGCTCGACCAACGATTTCGAGATCGCCAGCCCGAGGCCGGTGCCGCCGACGCGCTGGGTCAGCCCGGCGTCGCCGCGGGTGAAGCGCTCGAAGATCCGCTCGAGCTGGTCTGGGGGGATGCCGGGGCCGTTGTCGCTCACGCTGATCTCCACCTCGGCGCCGACGGCGCGCGCCGCGACCCCGATGGACGCACCTTCGGGCGTGTACTCATGGGCATTGGTAAGCAGGTTCACCAAAATTTGGCGGATTCGGTCGGGCTCGACTTCGATCAGCGGCAGGCCCGGCTCGACCTCTTCGGTCAGGCTCTGACTGGCGGCCTCCGTCTGGGCGCGCATCGTACGCACCACGTCTTCGACGAGCGGCGCGACCTCGGTCGGCTGTGGACGGATCGAGAGCCGGCCAGCGTCGGAGCGGGCGAGGTCGAGCAGGTCGTTAAGCAGCCGCACCAGGTGGCGGCAGTTGTCGAGGATGATTTCCACCGTCTCTCGCTGCCGCGGGGTCAGCGAGTCCTTGTCGAGCATCAACAGCTCGGCGAAGCCCTGGACCGAAGTCAGTGGACTGCGCAGCTCGTGCGAGGCGGTGAGCACGAACTCGTCTTTGAGCCGGTCGAGTTCGTCGCGCCGACCCTCCTCGAGCTCCAGCTCCCGCGCCATCTCGTTGAAGGCGGCACCGAGAGTTGCCGTCTCCGCCAGGCCGCCGACCTCGACCCGGGTGCTGCGGTCGCCGCCGGCCAGTCGCCCCGCCGCGTCGACCAGCTCCTCGAGCGGCCGCCGCATCGACGAGATCAGGCCGCTGAAGAGGAGGAGGGCGCCGGTCAACCCGGCGATCAGGCCGGCTGCGACGAGCAGGGCGGTATCGCGGGTGTCTCCGGAGATGTCGTCCTGAAGTTCTTCGCGGTGGCGGATCTGCTGCTGGACCACGAGGCGTGCCGGCCGGCCGCCGGTGCCCTGGACGACGCGTTCCCGCGCCTTCATCTCGACGACGTAGGAGCGAGAGATCGCGTCCTCGTAGTCCTGGCGCTGCTGGATGAACCGGGCGACGCCGATCACCGCCATCGCCGTGAGCACGGCAAAGCCGATCGCGAACCCGATCCGCAGCCGGTTGGCGAGCGACGGGCTCAGGCGTCGATTCGATGGTGAATATGCTTGCGCCCCTATGGCTGACGAGGCTACCGACGGGATCGCCCAGAAGCCGCTTGAAGAGTGGTTCGGCGCCAACGTGTCAGGCGTCGATTTCCCGCTCAGCTTCGAGCGGATCGCCGGCGGCCACTCGAACCTCACCTACCGGGTCACCGACGCCGCGGGGCAGAAGTGGGCGCTGCGGCGGCCGCCGCTCGGCAAGCGGCTCGGCTCCGCCCACGACATGGCACGCGAGCACAAGGTCGTCTCCGCTCTGGGGCCGACGGAGGTGCCGGTGGCGCCGGTGGTCGGCCTCTGCGAGGACGAGAGCGTCAACGACGCGCCCTTCTACGTGATGGAGTTCGTCGAGGGTCCGATCCTGCGCGGCCTCGCCGAGGCGGAGATTTTCCCCGACGAAGGCGACCGCCGGGCGATCGGCGAGCGAGTCGCCGACACCCTGGTCCAGATCCACGCCGTCGACCCCGACGCGGTCGGCCTCGGCGACCTCGGCAAGAAGGAGGACTACGTCGCCCGCCAGCTGCACCGCTGGCAGGGGCAGTGGGAGAAGTCGAAGACCCGTGAGCTGGAACCGATCGACCGCGTCCACGAGGCGCTCTCGGTGCGGATCCCCGAGCAGGGCCCGGCGACGATCGTCCACGGCGACTACCGCCTCGACAACATGATCCTCACCGACTCCGGCGAGGTAGCCGCCGTGGTCGACTGGGAGCTCTGCACCCTCGGCGATCCCCTGGCCGACGTCGGCCTGCTGATGGCCTACTGGCCCAAGCGCGGCGACGACGTCGTCGCCCTCGGCATGCCCGCCAACCTCGCCCCCGGCTTCCCCACCCAGGCCGAGCTCGCCACCCGCTACGCCGAGCGCAGCGGTCGCGATCTCTCCAACCTCGGCTTCTACGTCGCCCTCGGCTACTGGAAGCTGGCGATCATCCTCGAGGGCGTCTACGCCCGCTACACCGCCGGCGGCTACGGCAAAGTCAACGAGGGAGTAGAGGCCTTCGCCCGCCTAGTCGAGCGCCTCGCCGAAGAGGCCGAGCGAGTCGAGCGCGAGGGCAGCTGAGCGTTAGGGGTGGGTATCGGAATCGGTGCACCCACCGGCAGGGCAGGCGGGGGGTTCGGATGCCGGTTCATCGCCATGGAGTTGGCGCTTTGATCCAGAGGCTGGTGCAGAGGGGTTGGGATCCCGGCTTTCTTCGCACTCCCGCGACCCTGGATTCTCGGCGCAGGGGCCGTTGGGATCTCGGGTTGGTGTCGGGTTCTTGGCGGCAGGAAGAGCTCCGCCCTCGATAGCGCGTGGCGCCCGGTCGGAGTCTTCCACTGGGTCCGGGTTCGCCCTGTCAGGCTTCTCAATCTTCGCTCGTTCGGCGGGTGCGCCTATCGGCTGATCCGCTTGCCTCGCGCTGGGGGATCCCGCGGGCTTGGAGGCGGCCGAGGGCGGTGCCGTGGTCTCCGCGGCGGGTCCGGAACCGTCTCCGCAGGCGGAGAGAAGTACAACCGTAGCCAGCAGGGGTGCGAAAAGGCCCGCGAGACGTCCGTCCATCATCGCTTGGCAGCCTAGACGTAAGTCCGGTCTACATGAAAGGGTGAGAGCGGTTGAAGCCGGTTGACGACGTCAGACGGCCTTCTTGACACCTAGAAGACAAGGAGTTGTGCTTTGAAGCAGATCAGGAAGCGGCTCACGTATGCGAACGTGATGTCGTCAATTGCGGTCTTTCTCGTCCTTGGCGGCGCCACCGCGCTAGCCGCCGGCCTCGCCAAGAACAGCGTCGGCTCGAAGCAACTGAAGAAGAACGCAGTGACCGCCGCCAAAATCAAGAACAACGCTGTGACCACGGCAAAGATTCAGAATGGAGCTGTTACCGGGACGAAGCTGAACGTCGGCTCTCTCCCGACGGTTCCGAGCGCCACCACCGCAGGTAGTGCCAACACCGCCAACTCGGCCAACACCGCCAACTCGGCCAAAACCGCCGAGAGTGCGAACAACGCGGGTAACGCCAACACGGTCGGCGGCCAGTCCGTCGTCAAGCTCTTCAAGACCCTCACCGAGGGCCAGACGGACGTAACCGTTGCTTCTGTCGGCGGGTTCACTGTCATCGCCACCTGCGAATCCGATGACGCGGACGTGCGGGTCACCTCCCCGTCCGGCCCGGGATGGGTCATGGAGGCGGGTGGCGTCCCTGGTAGCGATAGCGGAGAAACCACCGAGGACTACGAAAGCGGTTCCCCCGGTGAAACCGACGAAATCGACGTCGATGACTACTCCGAAGCTGCTGGAGACGCTACTTACGGCATCTCGTCGTTCTATGGCGCCACGTCCGCCGGCACGGTGGTCGACGGTGTGATCGGCTACGACTACAACACGTTCGATGACACGCCGCCGGACACCTGCATCGTCGCGGGGCATCTGACCGTCGGCTGATTCAGCTATCTGTTCGAAGTGCTGCGCCGGGCGCCCGATGGCGCCCGGCGCTCGTGCTACGAGTAGCTGGTCGAACTGCAGAGTGTTCTGGAAGTTCGTCGAAATCGACGCGGCCGCACCAAGCGCCGGTCGAAGAGGCGGCTTTAAGGAAGTGGAGAGATCTTCGTCCCTGCCGTTGGTTCGGTGGGCGATCTGGGCGCGTAGTAGCTGTGCCCGATTGCTTGAGCAAAGGCTGCTTCAGATGTAGCTGAAGACTCGATCGGCCAGTCCATACGCTGTCCAGATACGCCCTTTTTGATGTTCCAGTTGAACCACACGAGCGCCTTGATGTTCGGAAAGGTAAGAGGAATTTCCCGAGTCAACGCATTAGTGACCCATTGCCCCTTGTTTCCTCCTACCTCCGTAGAGGCAGTCTCGCCGATCATTAACGGCTTGTTAGGCGCAAGCGAAGCTACTTCGTTATAGGTTTTCCCGAACACCTGTGCGAAAGTCTTCCATTCATCTGGTTGGAGAGGGTTCGTGCCCCAGTTGTACCCATCCATGCAGGTCCAGTCGACATATGCGTTTCCCGGATACAGCGAGTTGAGCGAGGTCGAGCCGGTGAAGCTGACATTGGGACACCAAACCCAGGTGATGTTGCTGGCCCCAGCCGCTTCGGTGATGTCATGGAACTTTTGCCATGCTTTTACGAAGACTTCTGGGGCCGTCGCAACCTGTTCGGTCCATGGAAGCTCTTCCGTCGGTCGGAGGTTCATCTCCCAGTCCCAGCGGAGAAATAACGGTTTTTTATAGGTCGCTACTTCTTCCGCCCAGCTTTTCATCGCTGCATCCCACGTGCTCGTCCCGGAGGCGATTTCTTGAAGAGGCACAGTTCCGCTCCCCATGCTGATCAGGGGGAAGGCGCCGCGAGCGTAGACATCATTCAGCGGTTTTGGCGCGAAGGACTGATTCCAAGGTGCCGGCTGATTGAAGTGCAGAATCGAAACAGGCTTGCCGGTATGATTTTCGAAAGTGTCCCAAACGGAAGAGTCCCACGGCGCATCATGTTCCGATCCATAAACCTCCCCATCAACGTCGGCTCCCCAGTAGACCTTTGGAGGCGAAGGTTCGAGGGAGACCTTTAAGAACGTGGCCGAGACCGTTCGCGTTGCCGTCGTAGTGCCTGACTGAAAGCGGAAATAGACTTCGTCTAGCAAGGCCTGCGAGGCTTTCAGGTCGACTGGCACTGAATGCCAACCAGTGCCACTAAAGGTTCCGGTCGCCAAGAGCGTATCTCCCCCAAATGGATTGGTGTTGACCCGAACATTGAGCTTCACGGCAGCAGGCGTAGAAAGATAAAACCAAGCAGTAGCGCTTTTGATCGAATCTCCGACTAGCGGCTGAGTGTCAATGTCGACGCCCCAATTCCCGGATTGGGTAGTCGCGTTGGATATGTAGTCGGCGTTGTTTGGCGTCTGTTCCTCGGTGACAGGATCGTCCAAGGCTTCCCAGGCGGAGCTTGCGCCCGTGATGGTCCAGCGATCTCCGGGGTAGTCGGCCTTCGGCCGGAGGTACGAGTTATACCCAGCGGCAACGGCAACCTGAAAAACGGCGCTGAGCATGGAGATCATCAAAACTGCCTGCACAGCTAGACGCCATTTGGGCACGGTTGCTCCTTTAAATCAAGAGTGTTGTCCAGTGGAGCCTACTTTTGTGAACGGATGCGTCGGTCTAGACCATCCGCGTTGCGTGACGCGGCTCCAGGTTGCCTTCGGCTTCGGCCTCGGCGCGCTTGGACGGCGGTTGAGCTCGCGGCGGGCGAGGACCAATCAGTGGAAGGCGGAGGAGGTCTCGAAAGCGGCAGCGGCACGCATGCGGAACAGCAGTGCTGCCGACGGTACGACCCTGCCGGTTGCATAGGTTGAGAGACGGGAAGTGGAGGTGCCGATTCGGGAGGCGAATTCCCGGCGGGTCAGCCCTGACCTCTTGATCAGTTGTTGAACCTCTGATGCGACGGCAGCACGCTCGGCTGACTCGGCGTTGGCGCGTGCTTGTTCGATCACCCGCTTCATGGTCTTTGCGATTCCATACGGGTGGCTGTAGGTGAGGACGTCTTCGACGTCGCGGGCCACCTGTCCCCATGGCTGCGCGTCTATCGCTGTGGCCTAGCGTCTCCAGTGCTTCAGGCTGCCGCGCTCCAGTGCCGCCTGAATTGCCTCCAGCGGCCAGTCCTCGACTGGGTCGTTGGGTGAGGCATCCACGTTGCGGAAGGTCAACTCCATCACCTCCTCACCCATTCTCGCGGCGATTTGTCCAAAGACCTCGGAAACCACCCCCCAGTCTTTCCACTCCGGTCGAACCCCTTTAACTCGTCACCATGCACCGAAAGAATTATCACTTCCGATAATCCCGCTCTTCGCCCGTCACACCATCCGCGCAGCGTGCCGGGGCTCCAGGTTCCCTTCGGCTTCGGCCTCGGCGCGCTTGGACCAGCGGTTTAGCTCGCGGCGGGCGAGGACCATTTTGTGGACCTCGTCGGGGCCGTCGGCTAGGCGGAGCATGCGGGAGAAGCGCCACATGATCGCCAGGGGGGTGTCGTCGGTCATGCCGAGGGAGCCGTGGATTTGGATCGCGCGGTCGAGGACGTCCATAACCATGTTGGCGGCGACGATCTTGATCGCCGAAATCGCCTGGCGGGCAGCGCGCTTGCCCTCGGTGTCCATCTTCCAAGCGGCGTAGAGGGTGAGGAGGCGGGCCTGGTCTATCTCCATCCGGCTGGCGGCAATCGACTCCTGGACGAACTGCTTCTCGCCCAGCGGGCCGCCGAAGGCGCTGCGTTCGTTGGCACGGCGGCACATCATCTCGTGGGCGCGCTCGGCGGTCCCGATCGCCCGCATGCAGTGGTGGATGCGGCCCGGGCCGAGGCGGTCCTGAGCGATTGCGAAGCCGGCGCCGCGCTCGCCGAGCAGGAACTCCTTCGGCACCCGGCACTCTTCGTAGCGGATCTCGCAGTGGCCGGGCCCACCGTCGTGGCCCATCACCGAGATCGGCCGCACCAGGTTGAACCCGGGGGTGTCGGTGGGGACGCAGATCATCGAGGCGCGCCCGTAGGGGTGGGCGTCGGGATCGGTAACGACCATCGCGATCGCCAGGTCGGCGCCGACGGCGCCGGAGGTGAACCACTTGTGGCCCTCGACGACCCACTCGTCGCCGTCGAGCGTCGCCTTTGCCTGCAGCAGCGTCGGGTCCGAGCCGGAGACCTCGGGCTCGGTCATCGAGAAGCAAGAGCGGATCCTGCCCTCGAGCAGTGGCTCAAGCCAGCGCTCGCGCTGCTCGGGCGTGCCGTGCTCGGCGAGGATCTCCATGTTGCCGGTGTCCGGGGCCGAGCAGTTGAAGGCCATCGGCGCCGCCATCGGGCTGCGCCCCATCTCCTCGCAGAGCAGTCCGTACTCCCAATTGGTAAGCCCCGGCCCGAAGCGCTCGTCGGGCATGAACAGGTTCCAGAGGCCGTCGGCCTTCGCCTTCTCGCGCACCGCGGCAAGGTTCTGCGGGTAGGGGACGCCGTCACCGACCTCCTCGTCGAGCGCTTCCATGATCTCCCGCTCCTGCGGGTAGATATCCGCGTCCATGAAGTCGAGCACGCGCTCGCGCAGCTGTGCGACCTCGGGGCTGGGGTTGAAGTCCATTCGTTCCTCTCCTCGTCCTCTGGGAGGTGGAACGCTATCGGCTTGTCGGGATCAGGCCCGGCGGTAGCGGGCGAAGAGCTCGCCCTCCTCCTCCAGCAGCCAGGCGAGCTCGAGGCCGGCCACATCAGGCAGCGAGCCCTCGAGGATCCGTGGCGCCTCGCCGCCGCTCAGTTTCGGCGCGATCGTCAGGAAGAGCTCGTCAACGAGACCGGCCGACTGCAGGGAGCCGTGCAGGGTAGGCCCTCCCTCGCAGAGCAGCGCCCGCACGCCTTCCTCCCGCAGCGAACCGAGCAGCTCGCCGAGGTCGACCCAGCCGCTTCCCCCGCTCTCGACCACGATCAGCCGTTTACCGAGCCCGGCGTAGCGCTCGGCCCGCATCGTCCCAGCCCCGATCATCACCGCATCGAAGCGACTGCGCAGTCCCACCAGCATCTGCGTGTCGGTGTCGGAACCAATCGGTCCCGAGCGTCCCGCGATCGTCGCCCGTCCGTCGACGGTGGCGACGAAGTTCATCCCCACCAGTGGCCGGTCCTCAGGCGCTTCCTCCCAGGGGCGATAGGTCTCCAGCTGTTCGGAGATCGAAGTCGGCCCGGGGTCCGGGAGAAGCCGCCGCATCGTCGCGAGGCTACCCCGCCCGCGCCGCTTTAGTCGCGCCTCTACTCCGGATCGGGCATCGGGAAGAGAGCCGTCGCGGCGACCGCGTGGAGCGGCTTCTCGCCCGACTTGTTCATCCGTTCCGCGGCGGCGGCCTGCTCGGACAGCACCGCTTCCAGAAGCCCGTCCATCAATTTGCTGAGGCGGTTGAAGCCCTCGGAATCGAGGAGAAGAGTGGTCCGCGTGAGGTGTCGATCGGAGCGGCTGTCAAAGGCGCCTTTCTCGATCGACTCGGTCGCATCCTTGAGCAGGATGTCCCAGCTATAGACGGAGATCATCTGGCGAACCGCAGCCGGGAGTTGCACCCATTCGGCGTTGGCGAGCAGAGGCCGTTCAACCGCTTTGTAGAAGTGCGCGACCGCCCCGCGGACCGGCTCCTCCCCGACCAGCTCCACGAGACCAAGCTCGACGAGGGTGCGGACGTGGTAGCTGATGTTGCTGAGGTCGTGTTCAAGGATTTCCGAGAGCTGTCTTGGACTGGCGACCTGCTTGGTGAGGATGGTCAGACATTCGATCCGCACCGGATGACTGAGGCCTTTGACGAGCTGATCGTGCCCTGGCCGGCCAAAGCTGCCCCCGGTCTCCCGGCCGTGATTCTTGGCAGTCGCCGCCCCTTTACTCAGTTCTTTGCTCATCGGCCCCACCTCCGGTTCACGTGCTGACATCAATGCAGAGTATCCGAGCATTTGCATATCGCAATCTCTTTTCCTGACTCTTACTTGAGGGAGGTCCAGTAATAGTCATCTCGGTCTCGGCCGTGACCTTGGGAAAGGAGGTGACGCGCGATGACTTTTACTAAGACCACCCCGGTGTACCCGGCGATTTCCACCAGCAAGACGAACTAGACAGCGGGCGGGCCGACCAGTCGCGGCCCGCCTGGTTGCTTCAGCTGTAGTCGTGCCAGCCGGGGAACTCGCGACCGGTGAACTTCTGCAGCTCGGTGGCATCCTCGGTGAAGCGGCTGCGGATCGTCTCGAAGAGGTCGTCGGGGAGCTTCGGCTTCGGGGCCGGGGGCTTGTCCGGGTCGTGGACGACCTTCTCGACCAGCCAGCGCATCGACTCGGGCAGGCGGTCGAAGTTACGGTCGAGGGAGCGGAGGCCGGGCAGTTTCACCAGCTTCTCCATCAGCTGATATTTGTCGCCCTCCTTGGCGCTCGACTTCTCCCACTCGCGGTCGAACTGCTCGGAGGTGAAGCTGTCGTCAACGCCGGCGAAGGCGAACGCTTTGCGCATCGTCCCCTCGCGATCGGCGTGCAGCTCCTCCTGGGCGATGATCTCGATCTGGGAGCGGTCGAACAGCTCGAGGTAGGGCTGCAGCTGCATCCAATACTTCGAGCGGTTCATGTAAGAGGTGTTGGGGTTGGAGAGAACCTCAACCAGGTCGCCGGTCTCGTAGCCGGCGCCGGTCGCGTGCACCCAGTGCGAGAGGATCCGCTTGATCGGGTCGCGCACCATGTAGAGCAGGCGCGCGTCGGGGCAGTGCTGCTTGATCCGCTCCGGCACTCCCGTGAACTGCGGCAGGTTGGTGTAGTGCGGGGAGGACTCGCCGCGCACCTTGAAGCGGTCGTCGAACCGGCTCGCGTACCAGTCGAGGCCGAGGTCCCAGTTCAGCTCCTCGACGAAGAAGTTGAGCTCCTTCGGCTTCGACATCTGGACTTCGGGATGGAGGCCGAGGTAATGGTGGATGCTCGTCGTCCCACACTTCAGCCCGCCGATGATGATCAGGTTCGGCAGCTGCGCGTGGCGTTTGCGGCGGCGGCGCCAGCGGCTCTTGCGATCGACTGCATACCGCTCGCGGGCACGGTCGCACATCGCCGTGTCGGCGGGGTCGGAATGGGGGGTCTGGGGCAGCGCCTGCACGTCGGGGTCGGGCACGAGCGTGGCTAGTCTAGCTGCGATGCCGCTCGCCGATCTCGCCGACAACTTCGAAGCGTTCTTCAATCGGGCCGCCGAATTCTTCCGCCATCTCTCCGAAGTCCACTGGACCACCTTCGGGATCGCCCTGCTCTGCCTGCTCGCCATGCAGCTGGCCCGCGCCTGGGCCTGGCGCAACGTTCTTCGCGCCGCCTACCCGGACAAAAAGATCGACTTCCTGCCGCTCGCCGCCGCGTACTTGGCGGGGGCTGGGATCAACGCGGTGGTGCCGGCCCACGCCGGCGACGTGACCAAGGTCTTCCTGGTCAAACGACAGATCCCCGACTCCTCCTACCCGGCGGTCACCTCCTCCTTCCTCGTCCAGACCGTCTTCGACACCACGGTTGGGGTGCTCGTGCTCCTCTACGCGATCAGCCAGGGCCTGTTGCCACCGCTGCCGCAGATCCCCCACCTGCCCGCCTTCGAGATCTCCTTCTGGGCCGACCACCCGAACCTCTTTTTCATCACCCTTGGGATGACGGTTCTGGCGATCGCGATCGGCATCTACCTGCTTGCCCATCGCGTCCGCCGCTTCTGGGCGCGGGTTCGCCAGGGCCTCGTCATCCTCACGGAGCCGCGCCGCTACCTGCGCGAGGTCGCCGCCTGGCAGGGGCTCGGTTGGCTCTTCCGCTTCGCCGCCTTCTGGTTCTTCCTCGAGGCCTTTGGGATTGGCGGCTCGATCGGCAACGTGATGCTGGTGATGAGCTGCCAGGCGATCGCCAACGTCGTTCCCTTTACCCCCGGCGGCGCCGGCGCCCAGCAGGCGCTGCTGGTGGCGACGCTGCACGGCCCGACCCGCACCGCCGTCCTCTCCTTCTCGGTCGGGACCCAGATCGCGATGGCGGCGTGGTCGGTCGTCCTCGGGTTCATGGCGATGCTGCTGGTCTTCAGGACGACCGACTGGCGCGGCCTGATTCGCCAGGCGCAGGAGGAGCAGGAGCAGGAGAAGGCTGCCACCGCCAGTGCGGGCTAAATTCGTCCCCAAAATGGTCGGTTACATCTGATTATGTAGACAAATGTATGAGGCGGGGTTAGGTTCGCGTCGTATGGCGGAAGCGACGGAGAGCGACGCGGGACAGGCAATCCCCGCGGTGCCGCCGCCGGTCTCGAAACCGGAATCGAGCCCAACCGACGTTGTCTTCCGGGTCCTGGGGGCGATTGGGACCGGGATTGGGATCCTCGGCTTCGTCACTTTCTTCGGTGGCGCGATCCTCTGGGTCCGTGCAGACAAGGCCGAACTGCCGGCGACCGAAGCGGTCGCGGTAATTCCGCGCAGCGTCCTGATCTCAACCGGCGCTCAGTTCCTCTTCCCAGCTCTTCTCTATGCGGTCGGCCTGTTCGCGCTCGTCTTCATCGTCCACTTCATCCCCAAAGCATTTGCGATCGTCAAAATCCGGAAAGAGAAGAAAGCGATTGCCGACTGTTCGCTAGAGGCAGCGGATCAAGGGCGCCAGGCGCTCATCGCGCAGCAGAACTGGAAAGCCGCCGACGCCGTGCTGAACTCGTTGCGCGATGACCTCGACAAGGCCCACGAACTCAAAAGGACCGGGCCAGAGATCTCTGCGATCGAAGAGAAAATCAAAGCCCAAGGGCGAAAAACGACCGCGCTGCAGGCGGAGGCGGAAGAGAAACTCGCGACGGCGGCCAAGACCAAAGCGAAGTTGGACACCATGACCGAAAAAGCCGATGCCAAGCTGGATCGAGGAATCGGTAAATGGCTCACGGAGATCGTCGCGATCGTCACGGCCTTCGTGCTGGTCGTCATCCTCGATGGCTCGCTCGGCCGCGTCAGCTGCGGCCAGGTTGTAGTGCTCCTCCTCGTGGCGCTTGCCAGCGCGGTTCTTGTGATCTCCGTCTATTGGGCAACCGAAAACTTCATCTGGTTCGGGGTTATGGCCTTCGTGGTGGTGGGCATCTACCTCGGTGTTGCGACCTATTTCAACACCCACAACAACGCGAAGATGCAACCCGTCGCTGTGCTGCGAAGCGGGCACGACCCGGTCGCCGCCTCGTTCATCGCCAGCACCTCCGAAAACGTCTACGTCGGCACCTTTCGTGAGAAGGAAACACCGCCGCGCATGCTGGTCATCCCACGGTCCCAGGTAGTTGAGCTGACTGTCGGGCCGCTTCTCGACCAGCCTGTTGCCCGGCGCCGAGCGCTAACGATGGCGCTGAACGAGTGCAATCAAACGGTCAAGGAATCGACCCCCGCGCCCCCCGCCTCGCCGTCGCCGCCGGCCAAGGAAAGTGGCAGCGGGTCCCCGACCGAAGGCAAGGAAGAACAAGCGGGATACGTCCCTGCCTGCACTTCACCGCAAGAAATGAAGCTGGAAGCGGCTCTCGAAACCAGGCCGTAGACGGGTCAGCCCGACCAGCCCGGATAGCGCCCCGCGACGTGCCATTGCCAAGGCGGGCGTTCGGAGGCGGGGAAGGCGTAGTGGTTGCGGCCGGGGAGGGTCTCCAGCGGAACCAGAGCCGGATCGTCTCGATCGAGGACCTCCACGCCGCTCGCGGCTTCCACTTCGGCCTCGGTGGCGCGGCGGGAGAGTCGTTGCCACCCAAAGGTTGGGCGGTAGAGCCAGTAGACGATTTCGACCCAGCCTTCGGAGCTGCGGCGGTCGATCAGCTCGGTGAAGGCGGTGACCCGGCGGCGGGAAGCCGTGAGGTGCGGCCCGGCGGCGACGGCGCAGCTCTCGGAGCGGCAGTGGCGGAAGTCGACCGGCATCAGCGGTAGGCCGGAGGGGCCGGGAAGCGGTTCGGGGGACGGAGCCAGCGCCCGTGCTAGGCGGGCGAGCGGCCACCCGTAGGCGGGCACCAGGGCGGGGTGGCGGCAGGCGTCCGGCAGGCGCGGGGCGCAAGTGAGCCGCCGTCCCAGAGCCCCGGCCAGTCGCCGCCCGGCATCGACTTCGCCGCCGGCGGCGACGGCCGCGATCGCGGCGATCAGCAGCAGCGCCACCAGCGCCGCCAAACCGGCCTGCTCGACGCTCGCCGAGCCCCGCTCGCTCTCCCTCTCTGGCATCGCCGACGACGCTAGGCCGCCGCGGCGCACGGATGGCGCGCAGAAGGTGCCGATTCCGCCTCGGCGGTGTGCCGGTTCTGCCAACATGCAGGGCGATGGAGGGCTTCAACCTTTTTGGCGACCCCGATGAGTTCCGCGCTCGCATGGAGGAGCTGTCGGAGCAGATGCAGTCTTCGCAGCGGGTTGCCTGGGCAGACAACGCGATCAAGCTCGCGGTTGACATGACCGTCGCCTCGATCGGCCGGCTCGAGCTCAACGGCAGCGCCGATGAGCAGGCGATGCAGGTACGCGACGCGATCCGCGTCCTCTTCCCCGAGGCTGTCACCCTGGTCCGCGAGGCCAGGGAAGGCCTCAGCTAGAACAACTCGAGCCGCAGCGAGACCACAGCGCCGCGGCGAAAGAGGCCGCCGACCAGCTCGACCGGGATCGCGATCACCAGCGCCGGCAGGGCAAGGACGATGCTGGCGAGGGCGTCGATCCGCCGCTGCCAGGGCTTCGTCGCCGGCACGGCGGGGGTGTCGCGGAGGGCGCCCAGGGCGACGTTGCGGCCGAAGGTGACGCTGTTGAGGAGCGTCTGCCAGGTGCTGGCGAGGCCGGCGAGGGGACGCCAGCGGGCCGACTTGACGATCTGGTCACGGTTGGCGACGAGGCGCCGCACCGCCTCAGGCGTGAAGAGGTGCCGCCGGCCCGGCTGCAGCCCGGCCCAGCCGGCGCCGCCGAGGGCGCAGGCGGTGCTGCCACGGTTCTCGATCCGGATGAGGTCGCCCTGGCGCAGCGAGTCGAGCTCGACCAGGGCGGCCTCGGTGTCTCCTGCCTCGCCGACGATCCCCAGCCCGCAGCTCTCGCAGCGCCGGACCGGCCCGCTCAGCCCGCGCTTGAGCCCGATCCAGCCGAACAGCGGCTCACCGCAGGCGGGGCAGGGGGGGTTCTCGGGCCCGGCTCCGGCCTCGAGCGGGACGACGGGGGTGGCCTCGGTCTGCTCCATGCCACGGGTAGGGTACGGGCCGTGAGCCCAGAGCAGGTTAGGGACAGAGAGTCGCGCTGGGCACTGCCGGCGGCGCTGGCCGCGTTCGCGGCGGTGATCCTGATGTTTCTTCCCGGCGTCGTCAGCTCGGTCAGCGGGTCGGGCGAAGCCGAGGTGCTGCGTTCGATCGACGCCCACGGCAGCTCGGTCACCCTCTCGAGCATCCTCCAGGCAGCCGCCTTCCTGCTGCTTGCGTTCCCGCTTGTCTACCTCTTCATGGCCGCCCGCGCCCGCAGCGAGCGGGTGCTGCCGGCGGTCTTGGCGATCGTGATCGCAGCGCCGCTGCTGGTCGGGGTCGGGACCGTCCTCTACGGGCAGGCGCGCCAGGAAGCGGCGGAAACCTTCGTCGCCGGCGAAGCGAAGCCGACGATCTCCGCCAAGGACCTGAAGGAACGGTGCGAAGACGAGAAGCCGGTCGCTGGCTGCGAAAAGGAAAAGCGCGAAGACGACGCCGCCTCCAACGCGCTCAGCGACGCCTCGCTAAGCACTCCCGCCGGGATCCTCACCCTCGGCGGCGGCCTGCTGTTTGCGATCGGCCTCTTCTACACCTGCCTCTGGGCGATGCGCACGGGCCTGCTCAGCCGCTTCTGGGGCTCGCTCGGGATGGCGCTGGGGATCGCGATCCTGCTCGGCTTTGTGATCCTGGCGATCTTCTGGTTCCTCTACCTCGGCCTGCTCTTCCTGGGCTTCCTTCCCGGCGGCAAACCGCCGGCCTGGGAGGAGGGGGAGGCAGTGCCCTGGCCGACGCCGGGGGAGCGGGCCGCGGCGGAACTCGAACCGTCCGAGGCCGTCGAAGACGACGACGCCGAGCCGGGCGCCGAGCTGCGTAAGCGCAAGCAGCGCGAGTAGCGCTCAGACCTGCGGCGCCGGGGGCGCCGCCATCAACTCGACCCGGTGCCCGCCGGGAGCGATCGCCAGCGCCCGCGGCTGCCCCCAGTGTTCGCGTTTGCGCTCGATCTCGAACCCGGCCTCCCGTACCCGCGCGACCGTGCCGTCGAAATCGTCGACCACCACCGCTAGGTGCCCAGGCGAAGGCACCGTCGGTTCCTCCTCCGGCATCAGGTGAACCTGCGTCCCCTCCCGCTCGACCCAGGTGAACTCCCGCAAGGTCTCCGGCGGCTCAACCCGCTCGAATCCGAGCAACTCGAAGAAGCCGACAGCGGCCTCGATCTCCCCGGGCGCGACCTCTATGCCGACGTGGTGGAGCACGCCCAAGAATTTACAGAGACGTTCAAGTTACGTATGCTTTTGTCTGCTACAGTCGAGACATGGAGGCAGCGCTCGCAGAAAAGGAGGCGGGGATGACGGAATGGAACGACGGGCGGCTGGACGATCTGAGCTCGCGCGTCGATCGGATCGAGAGAAAGATGGACGCAGGGTTTGCGCAGGTGCATGAAGACATCAGAGGACTCCATGTGCGCTTCGATGGTCTCCAGCGAACGCTCATGCAGATGAATGCAGTGATCATCGCCGCACTGATCGGCGTGATTGCTACCCAGATCTAAAACGCCAGCGACAGGAGCGCAGCGACGATCACTATGGCGGTCGACCAGGTGATCGTCTCGGCGACTATGCGGTTGTCGAGGCCGTAGGCGTGGGAGACGACGAGGGCGTTGATGCCGGTCGGCATCGCTGACATCAGGCGGTAGGCGGAGGGGAGCTCGATCAGCGGGGCCGCGAGGAGCATGAGGAGGGCGGGGGCGAGGGCGAGGCGGCCGATGGTGGCGACGGCGACGGGGGCGGTGACCGGGGGCGGCAGGGGGAGCTCGCCTTGCTCGGCGCCCTCGGCGAGGGTGGCGCCGACGGCGAAGAAGCCGAGAGGCAGGATCGCCACTGCGAGGACCTGGGAGGCGTCGACGAGGATCTGCGGGGCCAGAGCGCTGGGGGCGAGCAGGCCCAGCACCGCCGCATAGAGGGGCGGGTTGCGGGTGAAGAAGGCGCGCACCCGCTCGCTCATTCCTTCGCCGGCTTTGGTGCCGAAGGCGGCGCCGACCCCGAAGGCGCCGAACATCAACGTCGGCCCGCCGACGAGGACGTCGAAGAGGACGCCGGTCGCCAGGTGGTCGTGGCCGAGGAGGGCCACGGTCAGCGGATAGCCGAGGTAGGTCGTGTTTGCGACGATCGCGCCGCAGATCACCGCCCCAGTCTGCGGCGGGCTCAGTCGCAGCAGCCGGGTGCAGACCAACCAGACCGCCGCCCCGACCAGCGCCATGTTGACGAGGGCGAGGCCGATTCCGACCGCGTTGTCAACGCTGATTGAGGATGCCGCTAGGTTGAAGAAGATCACCGGCGGCACCAGCACGTAGAGCATCACCAGCAGCAGCTTCCGCGCCAGAGCCACCGCCTCCTTCGGCCGCCGCCGCTCGGACTCGACGCCGACCGCGGCGCCGGCGACCATCAGGACAAGGGTGAGGAGAACCCCCAAGCGCTAGAACAGCGCGGCGCCCGCGTGGCTCGCGAACTCGACCAGCGGCTGGGGGATGACGCCGAAGAAGACGGTCGCGGCGGCGGCGAGGACGGCGGGACCGACGAGGTACCAGCGGCGGCCGGCCTCGGGGTCGACCGGGTCGGCCTCCGGTGCGGCGCCGGCGATCGCCGGGGTGCCGCCGGGGACGGCGTCGCGCTCGGGGCGCATCCACATCGCCGCCACTACACGCAGGTAGTAGGCGAGCGAGATCATCGTCCCGACGGCGATGAAGACGGCGAGCCAGGTGTAGTCGCCTTCGACCAGGGCCTCGATCAGGTAGAGCTTGCCGATGAAGCCCACGGTGGCCGGCAGCCCGGCCAGCCCCAGCATCGAGATCGTCAGCGGCCAGGCCAGCGCCGGCCGCTCGGCGCCGAGGCCGCGGACCGCGCGGATGTCGTCGCCGAAGATCGTCTCGCGCTCGCGGGCGACGATCACCGCGAAGGCGGCGAGGTTCATGAAGGCATAGGCGGCGAGGTAGAAGACCAGCGAGCTGGTTCCCGCCTCAGAGGCGACGACGACGCCACCGAGCATGTAGCCGGCCTGGGCGACGCCGGACCAGCCCATGATCCGCTTCAGCGAGTCCTGGCCGAGGGCGCCGACGTTGCCGACGACGATCGAGATCGCCGCCAGGGCGGCCAGCGCCGGCTGCCAGGAGTCGAGCTGGGAGCCAAGCGCGACCTCGAAGAAGCGGAGGAAGACGGCGAACGCCGCGGCCTTCGTCGCCACCGCCATGAAGCTGGTGATCGGGGTCGGCGCTCCCTGGTAGACGTCGGGCGTCCACTGGTGGAAGGGCGCGATCGAGGTCTTGAAGGCGAGGCCGACCGCCGCCATCGCGATCCCGATCAGGATCAGCGGGTCGCCATCGAGGCCGTTGTGGGCGATCCCGGCGGCGATCCCCTGGAACCCGGTCGAGCCGGTGCCGCCGTAGAGGAAGGCCATCCCGTAGAGCAGCGTCGCCGAGCCGATCGAGCCGACGATCAGGTACTTCAGCCCCGACTCGAGCGAGCCCTCGCGCCGCAGGTTGGTGGCGCAGAGGATGTAGAGCGGGATCGAGAGCGTCTCCAGGGCGACGAAAAAGGTGACGAGGTTGGTCGCCTGCGACAGCAGCACCATCCCCAGGACCGAGCCAAGTAACAGGGAGTGGTACTCGCCCGAGCCGGCTTCCTCGGTCGCCCGCTCGCCGATCGAGAGGAGGACGCAGAAGGCGGCCATCATCACCGCGATCAGCGAGATCGAGATGCCCAGGTCGTCGAGCCGCAGCGCCCCGGTGATCAGGTTCTTCGGGTCGTCCCACTGCCAGATCAAGAGGCCGGCGGTGGCGCCGAGCGTGATCAGCGTCAGCAGCGGCGCGCTGCGCTTGAAGGGCCTGAACACGGCGCTCAGCAGGACGACGCAGATGCCGACCGTAAGGGCGATCAGCGGCGAGATGCCGGCGTAATCGATATGCGGCTCGTTGAAGTTCACTTGTCTCCGATCGGTGCGTACCCGGTCCAACCGGATTCTTCGTTCTTCGTCGCCAGCTTCGAGTTGGGCGCGGAGCCGCCGGTCACCTTGGCGACCGTCTGCTCGACGCTCGGGTTGGTCCGCTTGAGGATCAGCTGCGGGTAGAGGGCGAGGGCGAGGATGCAGAGGACGAGCGGCACCAGGACCACGGAGTCGCGCCAGCCGATCTCACGGGACATGAGCCCCTCCGGCTTACGGTTGTGCATCGCTCCTTGGTAGAGACGCAGCGCGTAGTAAGCCGACATCGCGACGCCGGTGATGGCGATGAAGGCGAAGACGATCTTCGCCTGGAAGAGGCCGTTGAGGATGTAGAACTCGCCGATGAAGTTGGAGGAGCCCGGCATCGCCAGGGTCGCCAGGGCGACGATCAGGAAGAGCGCCGCCAGCACCGGTGCCCGCAGCGCCATCCCACCCATCTCGCGGATGTCTTCGGTCCCGGTCCGCTCGAGCAGGATCGCGACGATGATGAAGATCGGGGCGACGACGAGGCCGTGGTTGACCATCTGCAGGACCGCGCCGTCGGCGCCGTCGGCGCGCAGGGCGAAGATCCCGGCGGTGATGAAGCCGAGCTGGGCGACCGACGAGTAGCCGGCGATCAGCCGCACGTTGGTCTGGGTGAAGGCCATCACCGAGCCGTAGAGGATCGAGGCGAGGGCGATGACCAGGACGATCTCCTGGAATTCGACCGTCGCTTCCGGGAACAGCGGCAGGACGATCCGCAGGAACCCGTAGGCGCCGACCTTCGCCAGGACCCCGGAGAAGACCGCCAGCGCCGGCAGCGGCGCCGCCCGGTAGGCGTCGGGCATCCAGCCGTGGAGGAGGAAGGCGGGCATCTTGACCAGGAAGGCGGCGGCGAAGAACCAGAAGATCCAGCGCTGGCTGCCGAGCCCGATTCCCTGTTCCTGTAGTGCCTGGATCGAGAAGGTGATGTGGCCGCCGTCGGCGGAGATGATCGCGGTGGCGATCGCCGCGACCAGCATCAGCAGCGAGCCGATCAGGGTGTAGATGATCATCTTCAGCGTCGCCGCGGAGGCGGTGATCCCGCCCTCTGCCGTGCGGTCGTGGCCCCAGGCGCCGAAGAGGAAGTAGAACGGCACCAGCATGAAGTCGAAGAAGAGGACGAAGAGCAGTAGGTCCTGGGCGAGGAAGGAGCCGAGCGTCGCCGTCTCGGCCACCAGCATCAGGAAGAAGAAGGTCTTCGGCCGCTCGTAGTCGCGGAAGGCAGCGAAGGCGACGCCGCCGGTCCAGAGCACCGCGGTGAGCAGGACGAGGAAGAGGTTGAGACCGTCGAGCGCGAGGCTGTAGTCGACGCCGAGCCCGGAGATCCAGGGCGTGCTCTCGACGTACTGGAGGCCGGAGTCGCCGCTGTCGAAGCCGATCGTCATCCCGACCGCGACGCCGAGGGTGACCAGCGCCCCGAGCACCGCCCACGGTCCGACTGCCCGCCGCGGCAGGAAGAGGCCGACGAGGCCGAAGGCGAGGGGGGCCCAGAGGAGGACGTTGATCATGAGCTGCTCAGCAGGAAGTAGAGGGCGAGCCCGGCGAAGCCGGCGATCAGCAGCAGCGCGTAGCTACGGACGAAGCCGTTCTGGACCCGGCTGACGATGCCGCCGGCGCTGCGCACCGTCTCCTCGGTGCCGGTGACCATCCCGTCGACGACGAAGCGCTCGAAGGTTCGGTTGGCGAAGCGGCCGATCGCCAGCGCCGGGCGGACGACGAGGAGGTCGATCGCCTCGTCGAAGTACCACTTATGGAAGAGGAAGTCATGCAGGCCCTGGAGGCGCTGTTCGAGCGCCCGCGGCCGCTCCGGGTTCGCCACGTAGAGCCAGTGGGCGGCCCAGATCCCGAGCAGCGAGATGACGCCGCCGATCGCCAGCCCGATCCAGTCCCACTCGATCGAGGGGTGGACATGGGAGAGGACGGGGCCCTCGAACGCGGGGTCGAGGAAATTGGCGATCACATTGTCGACGCCGGGAACCTGGACGAGGCCGCCGACCAGGGCGAGGAAGGCGAGCACGCCCATCGCGACCCGCATCGGCGCCGACTGCTCGGCGATGTGGTGCTCGGGGCCGGGGAAGCCGACGTCGGTGTCCTCCGGCTCTCCGGTCGCCGGATTCTTAGGCGCCTCGTGGGCGACGTGCCCGGTCTCGATCAGCTCCCGCGCCTCGGCGCAGGGCTCGCCCTGGAGGACCCGGAAGATCAGCCGGAAGGTGTAGATCGCGGTCAGGAAGGCGCCGAAATAACCCAGAACAACAAAGATGAGATACATCCCGCCCCTGGCCCCCGCGTAGGCGAGGATCTCGTCCTTGGAGAAGAAGCCCGAGGTGAGCGGGAAGGCCGCAAGCGCAAGGCCGCCGCAGAGCATCGTCACCGAGGTGAAGCGCATCGCCTTGGCGAAGCCGCCCATGCGGTCGATGTTCTGCTCGTTCGCCATCGCGGCGATGATCGAGCCGGCCGCCATGAACAGCAGAGCCTTGAAGAAGGCGTGGGTCATCAGGTGGAACATCCCGGCCCCGTAGGCGCCGATCGAGACGCCGACGACCATGTAGCCGATCTGGCTCATCGTCGAGTAGGCGATCGCCCGCTTCAGGTCGGTCATCACCAGCGCGATCGTCGCCGCGACCAGGAGCGTGGCCAGACCGACGAAGGCACTGATGTCAGCGGCGGTGGGGGCGAGGGCGAAGAGGACGTGGGTGCGGGCAATCAGGTAGACGCCGGCGGTGACCATCGTCGCCGCGTGGATCAGCGAGGAGACCGGGGTCGGTCCCTCCATCGCGTCGGGCAGCCAGGTGTGGAGCGGCAGCTGCGCCGACTTGGCGAAGGCGCCGACCAAGAGCAGCAGGCAGATCGCGGTGATGCTCCACTCGTTGACGCTGAAGACTTCGGGTGCTCTCTCGAAGACGGTGCCGTAGTCAAAGCTGCCGAGTTCGCGGAAGATCAGGAAGGCCGCCAGAACCAGGCCGATGTCGCCGACGACGTTGATCACGAACGCCTTCATCCCCGCCCGCGTCGCCGTCTCGCGCCGGTACCAGAAGCTGATCAGCGCGTAGGAGGCGAAGCCGACGAAGGCCCAGCCGACGATCAGGAGGACGAAGTTGCCGGCCAGGACCAGCAGCAGCATCGAGAAGACGAAGAAGTTGAGGTAGCTGAAGAAGCGGTGGTAGCCCTGATCCGACTGCATGTAGCCGTAGGAGTAGAGGTGGATCAGGGTCGAGACGCCGGTGACGACGAGGACCATGAAGATTGAGAGCTGGTCCAGGTAGATCCCGAGCTTGATGTCGAGGCCGGCGACGCTGGCGTAGTCCCAGAGTGAGGAGGCGTGGTGGCGCGCGTCGGCGTCCTCGCCGAGCAGGCTGATCAGGGCGGCGATGCCGCAGGCGAAGGAGAGGCCGATCGCGGCGGTGCCGATCATCCCGGCCGCCTTCTGCGGCAGCGCCCGGTAGCCGAGCGCGATCACGATCGAGCCGAGCAGGGGGAAGAGCAGGACCAGCCAGGCCCAGGCGGTACCGGTCATCCGCGCAGCTCCCGCAGGTCATCGACGTTGAGCGGCAGGCGGCGGCGGAAGATCGCGACGATCAGGCCGAGGCCGACGACCACCTCGCAGGCGGCGATCACCATCACGATCACCGCGAAGACCTGTCCCTGCTCGTTGCCGACCATGCGGCTGAAGGCGACGAGGGCGAGGTTGCCGGCGTTCAGCATCAGCTCGAGGCAGAGCAGGATCACCATCGGGCTGCGGCGGAGGAGGATGCCGACAGCGCCGGTGGCGAACAGAAGCGAGCTCAGGACGATGTACCAAGTGATGTTCACGAGCTCGCCTCTTGACGCCGGGCGGCCAAGACGATGGCGCCGACGGCGGCGAGGAGTAGAAGGATCGAGCTCGCCTCGAAAGGCAGGAGGAACTTTTCCAGCAGCAGTCTTCCTATCGCAGCTGGATCTCCGAAACCGGCGGGCGTATCGGGGCCGTGGGTTTCAAGTGCCTTGAGGGCGGAGCCGAGGACGGCGATCGAGAGCTCGACGAAGAGGGCGATGCCGAGCAGGGGGGCGAGGAAGCGCTGGCCGGGGATCGGCTCCCAGGCCGACTCGCCGCCCCCGCCCACATAGGCGACGACGAAGACGTAGAGGACCATCACCGCCCCGGCGTAGACGACCACCTGGGCGGCAGCGACGAAGGCCGAGGTCAGCAGCAGGAACAGCGCCGCCAGGGAGAAGAGGTGGACGATCAGCGCCAGCACCGAGTAGAAGGGGTTGCGCATCGCGATCACGCCGATCGCACCGCCGAGCGCGCCGATCGCGGCGACGAAGAAGACCACCGCTTCCACTATTCGCCCTCGGCTTTCAACGGCGTCCGCTCGACCGGCTCGGCAAGCAGCATCTCCTTGGTGAAGATCAGGTCGCGGCGGTCGTAGTCGGCCATCTCGTAGTCGTGCCCCATCGTGATCGCGTCGAACGGGCAGGCGATCTCGCAGTAGCCGCAGAAGATGCAGCGGCTGAGGTTGATCTCGTAGACGGCGGCGTAGCGCTCGCCGGCCGAGACCCGTTCGCCGGGGATGTTCTCCGCGGCGACGACGCGGATGCAATCGGCCGGGCAGGCGGCGGCGCAGAGGCTGCAGCCGACGCATTTCTCGAGGCCGGTGTCCTCGAACTTGTGCAGCTTGTGGCGGCCGCGGAAGCGCGGGTAGACGGGAGTCTTCTCCTCGGGGTACTCGATCGTCATCGGCCCCTCGATCAGCCGCGCCATCGTCGTCTTCAGCCCCCGCAAGGTCTCGCCGAAGGCCCGGTAGGCGCCGCCGATCCCACCCGGCTCGGGCCCACGCTGGACCTCAACGACGTCGATCGAATCGAGGTAGGAGGACGACTTCGGGTCGAAGCTCACGTCGCCACCACCAGGACCGCGGTGACGAGGACGTTCAGCGTTGCCAGCGGCAGCAGGACTTTCCATCCCAGGCTCATCAGCTGGTCATATCGAAGACGCGGAAGAGTTGCCCTGATCCAGATGAACAGCAGCACCAGGCCGAGCATCTTCGCCAGCATCCAGATCGGGTCGAGGAAGCTCGGGCCAGGCCCCATCCAGCCGCCCAGGAACATCGCCGCGGCGATCCCGGAGACGACCAGGATCTCCATGTATTCGACCAGGAGGAAGGAGCCGAAGCGCATGCCGCCGTACTCGGTCATGAAGCCCTGGACGAGCTCGGCGTCGGCCTCGGGCATGTCGAACGGGGTGCGGTTGGTCTCGGCGAAGCCGGCGAGCATGAAGATCAGGAAGCCGACGAACTGGGGGAGGATGAACCACATCTCGCCCTGCGAGTGGACGATCGAGACCAGCGAGAGCGAGCCGCTCATCATGATCACGCCGAGCAGGGCGAGACCCATGCTGACCTCGTAGGAGATCAGCTGCGCGGCCGAGCGCATCGCCCCGAGCAGGCTGTATTTGGAGCCCGAGGACCAGCCGCCGAGGAGGAGGCCGTAGAAGGCGATCGAGCCGACGGCGAAGAAGTAGAGGATGCCGATCGGGACGTCGATGCCATAGAAGCCGACCCCGCCCTGGACGTCGCCCCAGGGGATGATCGCCAGCGAGAGGACACCGGCGAGGACCGGCAGCAGCGGACCGAGGATGAACAAGGTCGAGACCGCGTTTTCGGGCCGGAAGCTCTCCTTAGATATGAGCTTGCCGACATCGGCGAGCGGCTGCAGGAGGCCGTAGGGGCCGACGCGGTTGGGGCCGTAGCGGTGCTGGAAGCGGCCGATTAGCTTGCGCTCGAGGACGGTGAGCAGCGGCAGGATTCCGAAGATGACGCCGAAGATGACGATCGACTTGACGATCATGATCCAGGTCGCTTCGACGAACTGGGTGTCGGCGAGCGGCAGCATCAGGCGCGGACCTCGCTCAGCTTCTCGATCTGCACCTGGACCGGGCCGCCGCCCCGGAGGGCGTTGGCGTTGCCGTCGAGAACGCCCTCGGCCATGAAGACGACGCCCTTGCTGACCCGCTCCTTGACGTGGACCTCGGCCTCGACCCCGGCGCCGTTCTGGGAGACGCGGACCCGGTCTCCCGAGCGCAGGCCGAGACGGTCGGCGTCGGCGGTCGAGATCTCCACCCGCTGCTGCGGGGTGAGGAACTTCAGCGGCGGGTTCAGCTCGGTGATCGGGCCGGCCCAGAGGTCGCGGTAGGTGCCGAGCAGCAGTGATCCGTCGGAATGGGGCGTCGCGACGGAATCGCTTGACGGGACTCCACGGGGAGTGGGATCGGGCTGGACCACGCTGGTCGGCGCGTCGCGCTGCTCGTCCATGACGACGTTCTTGGCGAGGTCGGCCGTCGAAGAGTCGCGATCCTGCCAGCGCAAGCCGCGGCCGCCGATCTGCTCATCCTCGATGCCGTTGTAGAAGGACACGGCTTCCGTGAGGGCGGCGAAGGCCGTCGGCTGGGAGTCGATGCCGGTGACGAGGCCGAGGTTCGCCGCCAGATCCGAGAGGACGAGGACGTTGGGGCGGATGTCGCCCGGACGGCCAGCGCTTGGGCGGACCCGCTGAAGGCGGCCGTCGGGGTGGGTGACGGTGCCGTCTTTCTCGGCGTGGGTCTCGAGCGGGAAGACGACGTCGGCCTTGGCGGTCGTCCCATTCTCATGCATGGACCAGCAAACGATGAAATCTGCGGCGGTCAGCGCCTCCTCCCAGGCGGGCGTGTCGGGGAAGTCGCGCAGCGGGTCGGCGCCGAAGAGAATCAGGCCCGCTACCTCGCCGGAGATCAAGCCCTTGCGGATCTCCTCCGTCGCCATCCCGGCGGTGGTCTCGGCGAGACCGGGGCCGGCGTCTGGCAGGCAGCCCGCCTCGCGGAGGCCGCGGGCGTTGGTGGTGTCGGGTATCTCCAGTAGGCCGCTGCCCTCGCTGCCGCTCATGCCAACCGCGCTGGCGACCTCGAGCAGCGCCTCGGCGGCACCGTTCTCGCGGGCGATCCGCTCGCCCCAGATGACGACGACCTTCTCGGCATCGGCGAGCGTGCCGCTGATCGGGGTGGCGACGTTCTCGCGGCCGCCGAGCGCGCCCGCCAGCTCGCCGACGAAGTGGGCCGCCTGGCCGGGGGCGAAGCGGGCGATCGCCTCGGCGCCGCCGTCGAGCGCGGTCGGCCGCTCGGTGGCGACGACCAGCTTGGCGCCGTTGCGGCGGATCGCCTTGCGAACCCGCAGGTCGAGGATCGGCGAGCTGTGCAGCGGATCGGTGCCGAGGACGAGGATTGCGTCGGCCTCGTCGATGTCGGAGACTTTGGCGGAGATCTTCGGCTCGTTCAGCCGCCGCAGCACGCTTGCCTTCGGCCCGCGCGAGGGGCGCGAGTCGATGTGGGGCGAGCCGAGCGCGTCGCGCAGCAGCCGCTGCAACAGGAAGCCCTCCTCGTTGGAGGCGTCGCCGACGATCGCCGCAACCGACTTTGACCCCACCCCGCTGTGGGAAGAATCGGCTGCGGCGCGCAGCCCTTCCGCAGCCTTCGCGATCGCCTGCTCCCAGCCGGTCTCGTCACCGCCTTTCAGCCGCGGCCCGGTGATCCGCTCGGGCGCGTCGAACATCTCGAAGCCGTAGCGGCCACGGTCGCAGAGCCAGCCGTCGTCGACCTCGGCGTTGTCGCGCGAGATCACCCGTTTCACCTTCTCGTCGCGGACGGTGAAGCTGACGTTGCACTGGCTCGGGCAGAGCGTGCAGACCGAGCCGGCGTGCTCGATGTCCCAGGGCCGGGCGCGGAAGCGGTAGGTGTAGTTGGTCAGCGCCCCGACCGGGCAGATGTCGGTGATGTTGCCGTGGAACGGGGCAACGTAGGGGCGGTCGTCGAAGGTGCCGACGTAGGTACGGTCGCCGCGATCGAGCAGTTGCAGCTGGGCGTCTTCGGAGACCTCCTGGCTGAAGCGGACGCAGCGGTAACAGAGGATGCAGCGCTCGCGGTCGATCGCGACCAGCGGCGAGAGCTCGATCGGCTTCTCGAAGTGGCGCTTTTCGTCAATCACCCGGCTTTTGCCCGGGCCCCAGCCGTAGGAGATGTCCTGCAGCGGGCATTCGCCGCCTTTGTCGCAGACGGGGCAGTCGAGCGGGTGGTTGACGAGCAGGAACTCGACCACCGCGCTCTGCGCGTGTTTGACCTGCTCGGTGCGGGTGTGGACGACCATCCCCTCGCGCACCGGGGTCGAGCAGGAGGTCTGGAGTTTCGGGATCCCCTCGATCTCGACCAGGCACATGCGGCAGGCGCCGACTGGGTCGCCGAGTTTCGGTTCGTAACAGAAGTAGGGGATCTCGACGTCGCCCTTGCGGGCGGCGTCGTGGAGCATCTCGCCCTCGATCGCCGACACCTCGCGCCCGTCGATCGTGATCGTCACCTCGCGGCCGGCGGGGCTCATGCGGAAGCTCCCAGCGTCTCCGGCGGTGCCTGGACGACGGCGTGCGGGTCGAGGACCAGCTCGGGGTTCTCCATTACTGCTTCGAACTCCTCTCGGAACTTGCGGACCATCGCCCCGACCGGCATCGCCATCGAGTCGCCGAGGACGCAGAGGCAGTGGCCGATGATGTTCTGCTGGACCGAGGAGACGATGTCGAGGTCCAGCGGGGTGGCCTCGCCGCGGACCATCCGCTCGAGCATCTTCACGGTCCAGTTGGTGCCCTCGCGGCAGGGGGCGCACTTGCCGCAGGACTCGTGGTGGTAGAAGCGCGCCGTCCGCAGCGCCAGGTGCGGGATCGAGACGCGGTCGTCGCAGACGATGATCGAGCCGGAGCCGAGCATCGAGCCGGCTTCGGCCATCGCCTCGAAGCTGTAGGGGAGGTCGAGGCCTTCCTCGGCCTTCAGTACCGGCGACGAGGAGCCGCCGGGGAAGAAAGCCTTGATCTCGTGGCCGTCCTCGGGGCCGCCGGCGAGGTCACAGATCAGCTCGCGGGTCGGGATCCCGAGCTCGACCTCGTAGTTGCCGGGGCGCTTGACGCCGCCGGAGATCGAGACCACCTTGGTTCCGGGCGACTGTTCGGTCCCGAAGCCCTTGAACCACTCGGCGCCGCGGCGGACGATGTGGGGGACGTTGGAGAGCGTCTCGACGTTGTTGATCAGGGTCGGCCCGCCGTAGAGGCCCTGGACGGCGGGGAAGGGCGGCTTCAGCCGCGGGTTGCCGCGCTTGCCCTCAAGCGCGTCGAGTAGGGCGGTCTCCTCGCCGCAGATGTAGGCGCCGGCGCCGCGGTGGACAACCAGCTCGAGGTCACGGTGGCAGCCGAGGATGTTCGTCCCCAGGTAACCCGCCTCATACGCTTCGGCGACCGCGGCGTCGAGGATGTCGGCCTGTTCGTCGTACTCGCCGCGGATGAAGATGAAGGCGTGGCCGGCGTCGGCGGCGAGGGCGGCGATCGCGATCCCCTCGATCAGCTGGTGGGGGTTGCGCTGCATCAGCTCGCGGTCCTTGAAGGCGCCGGGCTCGGACTCGTCGGCGTTGCAGCAGAGGTACTTGGCCATGTCGCCGCGGGGGAGGAAGGAGGCCTTTTTGCCCATCGCGAAGCCGGCGCCGCCGCGACCGCGCAGGCCCGAGTCTTCGAGCTCTTTGAGGACCTCGTCCTGCTCCATCTCCTTGTAAGCGCGCTCGAGGGTCTCGTAGCCGCCCGCCAGGCGCCGGTAGCCGTCGAGGGTGCGCAGCGCCGGGTCCTCGGCGTGCTCGAGCAGGACCCGCTTCTCCAGCCGGTGCGCCATCAGGAGTCCCCCGCCAATCCGCGCTTGGCCAGGTTCTTCTCCGGTAGGACCTCGGCGTCGGCGCGCAGCTGCTCGATCGCGGTCCCGGCCTCGGCCGCTTCCAGCGGCCCGTAGTAGCGCTGGTTGATCGAGGCCATCGGGGCGATGTCGCAGGCGCCGAGGCACTCGAAGCCGGTGACGAAGAAGTCCTCGTCGCCCTCGGCGGCCGCCTTGAAGGCATCGAGCAGGCGGTCGCCGCCGCGCATCCAGCAGGAGATGTTGGTGCAGACCTCGATCCGGTGGCGGCCGACCGGCTTCGTGTGCAGGAGGTCGTAGAAGCTCGCCACCGACTCCAGGTAGGCCGGCGTCACCCGCATCACCGCGGCGGCCTGGCGGACGCCTTCCGGCGTGCACCAGCCGTAGCGCTCCTGCACCGCCCAGAGCGCCGGGATCGAGGCCGAGCGGCGGTCGGGGTAGCGGCCCATCAGCGTCTCGATCCGCTCCTGCAGCTCCGGCGGGCAGTCGACTTCGTGCAGCTCCGGGATCTCCTCCTCGGCGCGGCCGGGGACGCGGCCCTCGCGCACGGCGGGGTCGACCGGGAGGTTCGGGTTGCTGATCCCGGGACCGTCAACGGGGCTCATCGGTCGACGCCTCCGAGGATCGGGTCGAGCATGCCGAGGCTGGCGATCATGTCGGCGACGTAGCCGCCGACCGCCATCTCGCGGAAGGACTGCAGGTTGACGAAGGAGGGATCGCGGAAGTGGACCCGGGCCGGCTTCGCCGAGCCGTCGGCGAGGACGAAGCAGCCGAGCTCGCCGCGCGGCCCCTCGATCGAGTAGTAGACCTCGCCGGGGGGCACCCGGTAGCCCTCGGTGACGAGCTTGAAGTGGTGGATCAGGCTCTCCATCGAGGTCGAGAGCTCCGAGCGCGGCGGCAGCACGTACTTGCGATCGTCGGCGATGTAGGGGCCCTCGGGGAGGGCATCGAGGCACTGGGCGACGATCCGCGCCGACTCGACCATCTCCGCCACCCGCACCCGGTAGCGGTCGTAGTTGTCGCCGACCGTGCCGACCGGGATCTTGAAGTCGAGCTCGGGGTAGGCGAGGTAGTCGAAGGCTTTGCGCAAGTCCCAGGGGTCGCCGGCGGCGCGCAGCAGCGGCCCCGTCACGCCCAGCTCCAGCAGCCGCTCGCGGGAGACGATCCCGGTCCCTTTGGTCCGCGAGAGGAAGACCTCGTTGCGGTCGAGCAGGTCTTCGTACTGGCCAACCCGGATCGGCATTTCCTCGGCGAAGGCGCGGCACTTGGCCTCGAAGCCGAGGGGAATGTCCTCGATCACGCCGCCGACCTGGAAGTAGCGGGTGTGCATCCGCTGGCCGGTTGCCATCTCGAAGAGGTCGAGGATCTTGTCGCGCTCGCGGAAGCAGTACCAGAGCATCGAGATCGCGCCGAGGTCGAGCGCGGTGGTGCCGAGCCAGACAAGGTGGGAGTGGATCCGGTTGAGCTCGAGGAAGAGCGTCCGCAGGTACTTGGCGCGGGGCGGGATCTCGAGGTCGATCAGCCGCTCGACCGCGCCGCAGTAGGCCTCCATCTGGAAGAAGTAGGAGACGTAGTCCATCCGCTCGACGAAGGGGATGACCTTCCAGTAGCTCTTGTCCTCGCAGGACTTTTCGATCCCGGTGTGGACGTAGCCGATCACCGGGCGCAGCTCGCGCACCATCTCGCCTTCGAGGTCGACGACGAGGCGCAGGACGCCATGGGTCGCCGGGTGATGCGGCCCGATGTTGATGGTCATGATCTCGCGGTCGAGATCGTCCTGACCGTCGTACTCGGCGAAGGTGGAATCCGGTGGGGTTTCGAGCAGGTCGGTGCTCATCCCCATTTCCGCCTCGCGGTTCGGCTCAGTCATAGCGCTGCTCCGAGTAGGTGAAGGTGACCGGCTCGCCGCCGATCGGGAAGTCGCGGCGCTGCGGCCAGCCGACGTAATCGTCGGGCATCAGGATCCGGGTCAGGTTCGGGTGGCCGCGGAAGACGATCCCGAAGAAGTCGAAGACTTCGCGCTCTTGGGCGTCGGCGGTGGGGAAGAGCTCGACGCAGGAGTCGATCTCCGGCTGCTCCTCGCCGCGGTCGGCAAGCATCGCTTTGACCCGGACGCGCTCGACCCGGTCGCGGTTGATCAACTCGTAGTGGACGCCGAAGCGCGGTTCGGCCGGCAGATAGTCGGCCGCATGGAGGCTGGATAGAAAGTCGTAGCGGTGACCGGGCTGGTCCTTGAGCCAGGTGAGTACCTCGATGATCCTTTCGGGGTCGACGATCAGGGCCGCCTGGGCGCGGTCGAAGGAGGTGGCGAGCACGGCGCCGGGGCAGTCGCGGTCGATTTCCCCCCGGATCAGCTCGAGTCCGGGAGCGTCAGGCAAGGGAGGGCTCCCCGGCCTCGCGCAGCGCTTCGACCGAGGTCCGCGCTTCCTCGTAGGCTTTTGCCGCCTCCGGGCTCGGTTCGCTCCGTGGTCCGCCCCGCGCCCACTCCTCGGTCCCGTAGGCGTCGTAGCGCCGCCGCCAACTCTGGTCGGGGCTGCCGATAATTTTCCGCTGCAGCTTGGTGAAGCCGTAGAGGACGGCCTCGGGGCGCGGCGGGCAGCCCGGCACGTAGATGTCGACCGGCATGAACTTGTCGGCGCCCTGGACGACGGCGTAGTTGGCGAACATCCCCGCCGAGGAGGAGCAGGCGCCCATCGCCATCACCCACTTCGGCTCCAGCATCTGGTCGTAGAGGCGGCGGACGACCGGCGCCATTTTGATGCTGACCCGGCCCGAAAGGATGATCAGGTCGGCCTGGCGCGGCGAGGCGCGCAGGGCCTCGGCGCCGAAGCGGGCGAGGTCGTAGCGGGCGGTGACGATCGAGATCGGCGCCTCGATCGCGCAGCAGGCGAGGCCGAAGGTGAGCGGGAAGATCGAGTTGGCGCGGGCCCAGTTCTGGACTTTCTCGAAGGTCGTGGTGACGACCCGTTCTTCGACGTAGCGCTCGAGGTCTTCACCCTCGAGGTCGCCGCGGAGCATGTCGCGGGCCCGAACCTGTTTCTCGCGCAGGGAGCGGCGCTCTACCTCCAATCCAGGGCCCCCTTTCGCCAGACGTAGACGAAGGCGACGAGCAGGAGGGCGACGAAGGTGACGAGCTCGCCGAGGACGAGGAAGCTGTCGGCACCCTTGAGGATGACCCCGATGGGGTAGAGGAAGACGACCTCGATGTCGAAGAGGATGAAGAGCATCGCGACGAGGTAGAAGGTGACGCCGAAGCGCAGCCCCTTCGTCGCTTCGACCGGGATCCCGGACTCGTAGGGCTCGCCCTGCCGTTTGCCGGCCGCGGTCGTGCGCGGCGGCTTCTTCGGGCCGACCAGGTGGTTGACCAGCGCGAAGACGCCACCGACCGTGAGGCCGAGGAAGGCGAAGACGAGGATCGGTAGGTAGCTCTTCAGCACGAGGAGGTCGGGGTTGTGGCCGGCAGCCGGGTCGCCGGGGTCAGCTACCCGTTTAACCGCCGTACCTCCCTGTTATATACCGACTTTGTGACATGTTGCTACATAGTGATTTTCCGCATCAGTAAGCGGAATCCCGACCCCTTTGGGCGGATATAGCCCGTGGTCGGCCTCCACATCGCCGTAGGGGTGACGTTGATTGCGCTAAATGCGGCCGCGGGCATCGTCGGCGGCGTCGCCTGGTACCGCGATCGCCCCTCGGTCCCTTTCTGGTACGTGCTGAGAGCGGCCCAGGTTTCGGTCTTCATCCAGGCCCTCCTCGGCGGCCTCCTCGTCGTCACCAACCACGAGCCGAAGGAAGGCCTCCACTACCTCTACGGCATCCTCCCCCTCCTCGTTTCCTTCATCGCCGAGGGCGCCCGAGCCGACGCCGCCAGCCGCGAGGTCGGCGAAACCGACTACGAGAACCTCCCCCAAGCCGACCAGGAAGCCCTGGCCCTGGCCATCGTCCGCCGCGAGATGGGCATCATGGCCGTCAGCTGCGGGGTGATCTTCTTCCTGGCCCTACGCGCAGCCGGTACGAGCGGCCTTTAGCTAGCGGTCGTCTAGGAAGGCTTTCGCCGAGCTGAAGTAGTTGAGCGAGTTCGGGTGGAGAAGCTCGATGTATCGAGCTGCAATTGCACCGTTGGGATCGATGACGGAGATTTTCGAGGTCTTTGACTTCCGCTGTGAACGTTGGAGTTGGTTAGCGCTCTCGAAGTCCAAAGGAGGGCATGAATAACCGAAGATCAGCAGCTCATCGGCGTCATTGAGGGACTCTTCGGCTAGACGCCAAATCTGGCGAACGTCGTCATGCAGTACGGCGGACTTATGGGTTACGGGAGGAACGACTACGGGGAGCGCATGGGTTCGCCGCTGGTGCGTGTAAGTCATCTGGGGAACGATGATCCGTCGCCGAGTTACGCGAAGCTTTCGCGAAGGCTTGAACATAGCGGTAGGAGGTGGTTGGGGACTCTTGTGCGTCGAGTACCAGTTGAGGGACCCATGGAGCTTGAGAACCTTGACGCACCCATCTAGGGGAGGGGCGATATCGAATAGCTCAACAGGAGATTTATCCGTCGGGAGAGTGGTTTCTCGCTCCCCGAGGCAGTAGAGACCCGGGAAATTGAAGAGCTCAGCGGAATAGCGCCTCCATCGGGCAACTCCGCTCATCAAGCAGAGGGTCTTCTCTACCTGAAGATCTTGATTGAAGGTAATTATGGTGATGTCACTGGGCGTGCTTCCATTTGACAGGTAGTGCGCGAGGATGCGATAAAGCCACCGCCTGTTCGTTGGCTCTATGTCATTGGTCGTGGAAGCAAGTCGTCTCGTGAAAAGGCTAAGGAGAGCTCGAAAGGCATCGGTCGCACGTTTTTCGAGAGCCGGATTGAACATATCCGTATAAATCCGACCCATCACCTTCTCTAAAGAATCCTCATCATCATGCATGATGTCGACTGCATAGACCGATCGCATGTAGCGGGCTACGTCATCCGCCAAGCTTGAGTTCGTGTGCTTAGCGATCGAGAAGAAGCGCTTGTCTAGGGGCGGTCGAACCTTTAGTGGCCGCGTGGCAACGTCGGATACCGTAGCTCCGGCTCCCAATATCAGCACGATCTTCATGGTGTGCAGGGGCTAGGAAGCATTGATGGATTTTCGCCTCTCAATCGGATGCCCACCCCGCCGCTACACCTGCTCAACGGCAGCCAATGAATGCGCTTGCTACGCCGCGGGCCTATTTTTCAAAGTGTTCCTGGGGGAGATCTATGGTGAGCACGACAGTCACCGAGGAGCGGGCGCTCATCATGGTCAAGACTCTCAGTGCGGAATTCGACACCGTATAGGTGCTCAATTCCGCACTGAGATTGTTTAGCGACTAGGTCAGCGGGCGGTATTGGCCGGCGTGGAAGACGAGGGGGTCGCCGTCGCGGGACTCAAGGGCTCGGACTTCGCCGGTGACGATTACGTGGTCGCCGGCAGCGAGGACGTCCCGGAGGTCGCAGGCGATGAAGATCAGGGCGTCGTCGATGGCGGGGATACCGTCGTGATCGCTCCAGGGGACGCCGGACCACTTCTCGGCTACCGGGGCCTTGGTGGCGAAGGAGCGGGCTATGGGCTCCTGGCCGCCGTGGAGGACGCTGATGCCGAACGAGTCGGCTGCTTGGACCGCGAGGAGGGTGCGGGAGCCGCGGTCGAGGCACGCCAGCATCATCATCGGCTCGATCGAGAGGGAGGAGACGGCGTTGGCGGTTGCGCCAGCCGGTCCGTCCGGCCCGTTAGCGGTGACGATCGTGACCCCCGTCGGCAGTCCTGCCATGGCGGCGCGGAAGCTGGCTGGATCGGGCGGCGGCATCGTCACGGAGCGGATCGGCTCAAGACAATATGATGCCCGCCGCATGCGTTCAGCAATGGCCATAGCCGCGCTCCTCGCCGTCGCCCTCGGGCTCACCGCCTGCGGTTCGTTCGGCTCGGAAAAGGTCGCTGTCTCCAAGGACGACCCCAACTACGGCGGCGCCGAGCTCTTCGCCACCCACTGCTCGGGCTGCCACACGCTGAGCGCTGCCGGCAGCCAGGGCAGCGGCAACCGCGGCGAGCGCACCCAAGGCCCGAACCTGAACCAGCGCGAAGAGACCTTCGACGATGCCCTCTTCGCAATCCAGAACGGCGGCTTCTCGGGCGCGATCATGCCCCAGAACATCGTCGTCGGGGACGAAGCCAAAGCGGTCGCCAAATTCGTCGCCAAGTACGCCGGTGAAGACGCCGAATCCTCGCCGCGCCCCGGCCAGGAATCCCCCTAGCCGCCAGGCTCTCCCATGCTGGACCTGAAATCGATCCGCTCCGATCCCGAGCGGGTCAAAGCCGCGCTGGCGCGGCGCGGTGCCGCTGAGCAGGTCGACGAGCTGCTGGCGCTGGACGCGCGGCGGCGCGAGCTGCTGCCGGAGGTCGAGAACGCTCAGGCCGAGCGCAAGACCCTCTCGAAGCAGATCGGCGAACGCAAACAGGCGGGCGAAGACGCCGAGGAGCTAATGGCGACCGTGCAGGGGCTGAAGGAGCGGGTCGAGTCGGCGAAAGAGGAGCTTGAGCAGGTCGATGAGAAGCTCGGCGAGCTGGCGCTGACCCTGCCGAACATCCCCGACCCCGACGCGCCCGAAGGGATGACCGAGGAGGACGCCGTCGTCATCCGCGAGGTCGGCGAGCGCCCGCAGTTCGACTTCGAGCCGCGCGACCATCTGGAGATTGGCACCGAGCTCGGCCTGATCGAGATGGAGAAGGCGGCCGAGCTCTCGGGCTCGCGCTTCGCCTACCTGAAGGGCGACCTGGTCCTGCTCGAGCTGGCGCTGGTCCGCTTCGTCATCGACCTGGTCCGCGCCGAGGGGCACGAGCCGGTGGTGCCGCCGGTGCTGGTCCGCGAAGAGGCGCTGGAGGGAACCGGCTTCCTCCCCGAGGCCCGCGACCAGATCTACGAGATCCCGAAAGACGAGCTCTTCCTCACCGGCACCTCCGAGGTCGCCCTCGCCGGCCTCCACGCCGGCGAGATCCTCGACGCCGCCGGGCTGCCGCTGCGTTACTGCGCCTTCTCGACCTGCTTCCGCCGCGAGGCCGGCGCCGCCGGCCGCGACACGCGCGGCATCTTCCGCGTCCACCAGTTCGACAAGGTCGAGATGTTCTCGTTCGTCGAGCCGAGCAGCTCGAAAGACGAGCACGAGCGCCTGCTGGCGATCGAGGAGCGGATCCTCGGCGAGCTTGAGATCCCCTACCGGGTCGTCAACGTTGCCGTCGGCGACCTCGGCGCCCCGGCGGCGAAGAAGTACGACTGCGAGGCCTGGATCCCTAGCCAGGGCCGCTTCCGCGAGCTCACCTCCTGCTCGAACACGACCGACTACCAGGCCCGGCGGCTCGGCGCCCGCTACCGCCCCGAGGAGGGCGCATCGCCGCAGGCGGTCCACACCCTGAACGGCACCGCCTGCGCCGTCGGGCGCACGATCATCGCCCTAATCGAGAACCGGCAGGAAAGCGACGGAGGTTTCACGCTACCCAAAACTTTGCATCAGTACGGGGCGCCTGAAAGAATCGCCCCCCAATGAGCAGCGCGAAGGAAGGGCTGTGATGAGCACGGGCGTGCGGGATGCAAAACGCGTCGTGCTCTGCGACGACCACGAGATCGTCCGGGACGCGATCAAAGCGCGGATGGCGAACTCCGCCGTGGTCGAAATCGTCGGCGAGGCGGGCAATGGCCGCGACGTCGTCGAGTCGGTCAAGGAACTGGAACCCGACGTTCTCATCATCGACGTCGAGATGCCCAAGCGCGACGGCATCGAGGCGACCAAGGAGGTCCTCAAAGTCCGGCCGCGGACGAAAGTGATCATCTTCACCGCCCACGCCCAGCCGGACCTGCTGGCGCTCGCCCTGCGCGCGGGGGCCTCCGGCTACGTGCTGAAGTCGGCGCCGGCCGAGGACATCGCCAAAGCGGTCAAAGCCGTTACCCAGGGCGGCACCTTCCTCGGCGGCGACTTCGCCGGCGGCAAGCCCTCCGAGGTCGAGAAACTGCTCGACCTCTCACCGCGCGAGCGGCAGATCCTCGAGCTCCTGGCCGAGGGCCTGCGGGTGAAAGAAATTGCCGACCGGCTGCAGTTGAGCCCGGCGACCGTGCACACCCACGTGCGCAATGCGATCGCCAAGCTCGAGGTCGACACCCGCACCGAGGCGGTGGCGCTGGCCGTGCGCTTCAGCTACCTCGGTGCCGGCGGCGGTGCACTGTAAGCGGGTACTAGCGCGCCCGGACGCGAAGCGGAGGACGCGCGACTGATTAATCCTTCTTGTCCAGCGTCAGGGCGCAGCCGTTGATGCAGTAGCGCTGGCCGCCTTTATCGGCGGGCCCGTCGTCGAAAACGTGGCCGAGGTGGGCGTCGCAGTGTTTGCAGACGACCTCGGTGCGCCGCATGAAGAGGCTGTTGTCGGGCCGCAGCTCGACGTGCTCGAGGTTCGCCGGCTCGGTGAAGCTGGGCCAGCCGGTGCCGGAGTCGAACTTCGTGTCCGAGGAGAAGAGCTCGGTCCCGCAGCAGACGCAGCGGTACATACCCTCCGCCTTCTCGTCCCAGTAGGGCCCGGTGAAGGCCCGCTCGGTGCCAGCCTTGCGGGTCACCTCAAACTGCTCGGGGGTCAGCTGCCCACGCCACTCCTGCTCGCTTTTCTGAACTTTCGTCGTCATCTCGCTCCTTTCTCTTGTTAAGAGAGTACGCCTCGGGTATTACGAGGCCGTGACAAGAAAAAGCACGATTGCGATCTTCCTTGTGGCAGCCGGAGTCCTGGTCCTGCCGAACGCGGCGATGGCTTGCCACGGCGAAAACGACGGCAGGGCCTCCGCCGATGCGCAGGAGCGGACGATGCTCTGCCTCGTCAACCAGGCGCGATCCGCCCACGGTCTTGCGCCGCTCAAGGCCGTGCGCTCGCTCGTCAAAGCCGCCGACCACAAGGCCCGCACATCCTTCGCTGCGATGAATTCAGCCACCAAGCCTGCGACCGCGAATTCACCTTCTGGATGACGCGCTTCGGCTACGAGGGGTGCAGTGCAGGCGAGAACATTGCCTGGGGTAGCGGCGGCCTCGGCACGCCGGCTTCGATCTTCAGGGCCTGGATGCGCTCCCCCGGCCACCGGGAAAACATCCTCGGTCCCTACGAGGACACCGGCCTCGGCCTGCAGGCGGGGAAGCTCGAAGGCTACGACGGCGCCCACATCTGGACCCAGGAGTTCGGCAGCCGCTCCTGCTGAGGCGGGTGGGTCATACGATCCGCGCGTGTTCGACGCTTTCTACGAGCCGGACGGCGATCTCTTTCATGCGACTGAGCTGACCCGGGGACCCTGGGACCCGGGGGCGCAGCATGCGGGGCCGCCCGCGGCGCTGCTCGGCTACGCGCTCGAGAGGTTGCCGGAGGCGGACGACTTCCAGGTCGGGCGGGTGACCTTCGAGATTCTGCGCTCGGTGCCGATCGCGCCGGTGCGGGTCGAGGCGCGGGTGGCGCGGCCGGGGCGGCGGGTACAGATGCTGGAGGCGGAGCTGAGCGACGCCGAGGGCGAGGTCCTGATGCGGGCGCGTGGGTGGAGGCTGCGCACCACCAGGCTGGAGCTGCCGGGCGAGGCCCTGATCGCCAGCCAGCCGCCGCCGCTCCCCGATAAGGCGCGGTCGGCCGGGTTCTTCCCGACCGGGCAGGAGCACGGCTACCACTCGGCGATGGAGATCCGCTTCGTCGCTGGCGACTTCCTCGAGCCCGGGCCGGCCACCGCCTGGCTGCGGATGCGGTACCCGCTGGTGGCAGGAGAGGAGCCGACGCCGCTGCAGCGGACGCTGATCGCAGCCGACGTCGGCAACGGCATCAGCGCCGCCCTCGACTTCCGCCGTTTCCTCTTCATCAACGTTGACCTCACCGTGCACCTGGAGCGGATGCCGAAGGGGGAGTGGATCGGGGTCGACGCCGCGACCCTGCCGCGGGCCAGCGGCATCGGGACGGCCGAGTCGACGCTCTTCGACGAGAACGCGCGTCTGGGCCGGGCCCTGCAGACGCTCCTGATCGCCGAGCGCTGAGGAGCGGGCTAAACCCTGCGACGACCTGGATGTAGCGTCGTCAGGATTAGCACTGCCGAGCAGACGGCGACCACAGCGGCGAAGACGAAGGCGCCCTCGTAGCTGGTCAGCGCCGCCGCCAGCCCAGCCAGCGGCGCGCCGATCCCGACGCCGGCGTCGAAGAAGGCGGTGTAGGTGCCCATCGCCGCGCCCCGCGCCTCCTGCGAGACGCGGCCGACCGCAATCAACATCAGGGAGGGATTGAGGAGAGAGAAGCCGGCGCCCATCGCCATCCCCCCGACCAAGGCCAGCGGCAAGCTGTGCGAGAGGGCGATTAGCAGCAGCCCGCCGGCCTCGATTAGGACCGCGCCGATCGCTACCGGGGCCGGGCCATGGCGGTCCGGCAGGTGGCCCGCCAGCACTCGCGCCAGCACGATCATCGCCGCGAAAGCGGCGAAGACGGTGGCGCCATGGCCGACCCCGCGCGATTCCAGCAGGAGGACGATGAAGGCGGCGAGGGCCGCATAACCGACCGAGGCGAGCGCGATCGCGAGTCCGGGGCGCACCGCCTCGGGAGCGATCAACGGGTGCGGCTGGGCATGAGCTAGGGGCTGAAAGGGATCGGGAACGCGTAGCGCGATCGCCGCCCCGAGCAGTGGCAAGAGCCCGGCGAAGATCCAGACGGTCGAGTAGCTGGTGGCGTGCAGCAGCACCTCGCCGAGCAGCGGTCCGACGCTGAGGCCGCCCCAAACGGCGAGCCCATAGAGGCCGAGGATGCGGCCGCGTCGGGCCGGCGGCGCCATGTCAACGATCCAGGCCGAGCCGGCGGTGTAGACGGCGCCCTCGCCGGCGCCGAGGACGAGGCGGGCGAGGATCAGGCCCGGCAGTCCGAGGTGGGGAAGGTAGAGCAGACCGCTGAGGCTGACCATCAGCGCTCCGACCACCACCGTCGGTCGCCGCCCCCGGGTGTCGGCGAGGCGGCCGGCGACCGGCCGCAGCAGCAGCCCGGTGACCGCGTAGGAGCCGATCACCACCCCGACCGCGAGGTCTGACGAGTCGAGTGGGCCGCGGATGTAGCGGGGCAGAATCGGCAGCACCGCGCCGACCGCGATCAGGCCGAGGAAGGTGACCGCGAAGACGCCGGCAAAGCTCAGCCCCGGGCGCCGGTGCTGGCTGTCGGCCCGCGCCTCGACGTTCACTTCAGCAACGCGGCGAGGTCGTCGAGCACGTGGTCAGGACCCGGGTCCGCCGCCTTGGCCTGCTCACGCGTCGTCGTGCCGCTGAGGACGAGCACGGTCTCCAGCCCGGCGGCGCGGCCGCCATCGATATCGGAGCTGATCCGGTCGCCGACCATTGCCAGCCGCAGCTTCGTCTGTTCCTTTTGGTCGCTATCCGACCCAAAGGAACAGGCGACCTCGATCGCCATCTCGAACAGGTGGCGCTCGGGCTTGCCGGCGATCGTCGCCTGCTTGCCGGAGGCGACCTCGATCGCCGCCAGGACCGCGCCGGTGCCGGGCAGCTCGCCGCCGGGGTAGGGCATCGTCGGGTCGAGGCTGGTGGCGAACAACTGCGCACCCCGATCAAGGGCGAACTTTGCGGCTTTCAGCTCGCCGTAGTCGAAGCCTTTGTGACCGGAGACGACGACCACGTCGGCCTCCTCCGCCTCATCCCCCTCCAGCAGCCGCGCCCCGGTCGCCGCCACCATCTCCTTCAGCGGTCCGGCACCGATCACGAAGGCGGTTCCCCGGGCAGCCCCAGCCGCCTCGCCAGCCAGCCGCGCCACCACCATTCCGGCGGTGACGATCTGCTCCGGGCCGACCTCGATGCCCAGTTCCCCGAGCCGCTCCGCGTAGGCCTGCGGCAGCCGCCCGGGGTTGTTGGTGACGAAGACGATCCGCTTGCCGGCATCGAGCAGCGCCCGCAGCGCCTCCGGCGAGCCCGGCACCGGCTCGCGCCCGATCCAGACCACCCCGTCGAGATCGATCAGGAGTCCGTCGAAGCGGTCGGCGAGGGGCACGCGCGCAGGCTAAAGGGCCAGCGCGATACCGTGCCGGGCAGTGAGCGTCAACGGGCAAGTCGTGGTCGCCAGCGACCTTCACCGCCGCTACGGCGAAGGGGACGCCGCCGTCGACGCGCTCGCCGGCGTCACCACCTCCTTTGAGCGCGATCGATTCACGGCGATCATGGGCCCCTCGGGCTCGGGCAAGTCGACCCTGATGCACATCCTCGCCGGCCTCGACCGGCCGACCGCCGGCACGGTCGAGCTCGACGGCGTTGACATCACCGAGCTCGACGACGGCGAGCTGACCCAGCTGCGCCGCGACAAGCTCGGCTTCGTCTTCCAGTTCTTCAACCTGCTGCCGGTGCTGACCGCGGAGGAGAACCTGGTCCTGCCGCTCTCGATCGCCGGTCGCAAGCCGGACAGTGAGTGGGTTGACCAGTTGATCCGCACCGTCGGTCTCGAGGACCGTCGCTCCCACCGCCCGGCCGAGCTCTCCGGCGGTCAACAGCAGCGCGTCGCCGTCGCCCGTGCGTTGGTCTCCAAACCAGCCGTGGTCTTCGCCGACGAGCCGACCGGAAACCTCGACTCGAAGGCGAGCGCCGACGTGCTGGCGCTGCTGCGCCAGGCGGTCGACGAGTTCGGTCAGACCGTGGTGATGGTCACCCACGACCCGGTCGCCGCCGCCCACGCCGATCGCCTCATCACCCTGCAGGACGGGAAGATCGTCAGCGACGCCGCCCCCGGCTCGGCGGACGAGGTGATCGAGCTGCAGAAGCGGCTTGACTAGCCTCGGCCTCAAGAGCCTCTGGGCGCGCAAGGCCCGTGCCCTGGCGACGACCTTCGCGGTCGTCCTCGGCGTCGCCTTCGTCGCCGGCTCCTACATCCTCACCGACACGATCTTTGCCGCCTTTGACGAAATCTTCAACGAGTCGCTGAGCGGCACCAGTGTCGTCATCACCGCCGAGAACCCGGTCAAGCAGGAAAACGGCGAAACGCCGACGATCAGGGCGTCGCTCCTGCCGCGGGTGCAGAAGACGCGCGGGGTAGAGCTGGCGGCGGGAGCGATCTTCACCCCCGGCGGCTTCTTCACCGCCGACGGCGAAAAGATCGGCAACAAATTCGCCCCGAAGTTCATCTCCTCGACCCTGCCCGGCGGGCTCGAGGCGCTCAACTACGTCGAAGGTCACAAACCGCGCGGGCCGCGCGAAGCCTCGATCGACAAGGCGGCGGCTGAAAGCAGCAGCCTCGAGCTCGGGGAAACGATCGAGCTGATCGGCCAGGGAACCGCCGAGAAGTTCCGCCTCGTCGGCCTGACCAAGCTCGGCAGCGCCTCCTTCGGCGGCGCCAGCATCGCTCAGGTGACGCTGCCGGTCGCGCAGCGCCTCACCCACAAGCGCGGGCGCTTCGACCAGATCTCGGTTGCCGCCGCCGATGGCGTCTCGCCCGAGACGCTGAAACGGCGGATCGCGGCCGAGATGCCGCGAGGGGTGAAAGTCGAGACGGCGAAGGAAAACGCCGACCGGGCCTCGGAGGAAATCCGCGAAAACCTCGGCTTCCTGCAGACCTTTCTCCTCGTCTTCGGCTTCATCGCCGTCTTTGTTGGCTCGTTCCTGATCTTCAACACCTTCTCGATCACGGTCGCCCAGCGGGTCAGCGAATTCGGGATGCTGCGCACGCTTGGCGCCTCGCGGCGCCAGATCCTCACCACGGTGATGGCCGAAGCGGGGGCGATCGGCCTGCTCGGGGCGCTGATCGGTATCGCCTGCGGCTTCCTGATCGCAGCGGCGATCGAGGCTCTGTTCAAGGTCTTCGGGCTGGAACTGCCGACGACCGGGCTCCAGCTCGAGTCGCGGACGGTGATCGTCGGGCTGGTGGTCGGGCTGGTGGTCACCCTCGTCTCCTCGCTGGTGCCGGCGCTGCGCTCGACCAGGGTGCCGCCGATCGCCGCCCTGCACGCGTTCAGCCCGGAGCCGTCCCGCCGTCGCCGGTTCGCCTACCTGGCGCTTTCTCTCCTGCTCGCCGTCGCCGGGATCGCGATGGTGCTGTACGGGCTGTTCGGCAGCGGCTCGGCCGGGACCCGCGCCGGGCTGATGGGCGGCGGCGCGGTCGCCGTCGTCTTCGCCGTCTCGATCTTCAGCCCGCGGCTGGTGCCGCCGCTGGCGACCGTCGCCGGCTGGCCGCTGGAGCGACTGCGACGGCTGACCGGCCGCCTCGCGCGCGAGAACGCCCAGCGCAACCCCAGCCGCACCGCGACCACCGCGGCGGCGCTGATGATCGGGCTGGCGCTGGTCGCCTTCGTCACCGTTTTCGCCGCCGGTCTCAAGAGCACCGTCGCCCAGGTCGTCGACGAAAACTTCGCCGGCGGTCTGGTGATCCAAAACAGCGACGGCTTCTCGCCGATCCCGAACGGGGCCGCGGCGGCAGCCAGCAAAGTGCCGGGCGTGAAGCTGGTGGCGACGATCCGCGGCGCTCAGGCGAAGGTCGTCGAAGGAGGTGCCCCAGGCGGCACGGTCCAGGTCAACGCTCCCACCCGGGACATCGGTGAGACCCTGAACATCGAATGGAAGGGGGGCGGGCCCCGCGCCTTGCGCACCCTCCGCGATCACGAGGCCATCATCTCCGATGACTTCGCCAGCTCACACAACCTCTCCCTCGGCGACAGCTTCCAGCTGCTGACGCAGACGCGGGCACGGCCCAGCTTTCGCGTCGTCGGCGAGTTCGAATCGAAGATCGGCGTGCTCGGCAGCGTCCTCGTCACCCAGGCGGTGATGGCGCGCGAGTTCGCCCAGACGCAGGACTTATTTGATTTCGTCGAGGTCGAAGATGGGGCCGACGAAGCGAAGGTCCAGGCGCTGCTGACGGTGGGCTCGGAACGGCTCTTCCCGGTGACCGAAGTCCTCAACCAGGGCGAACTGAAGGAAGAGCGCGAAAAGCAGATCGACGGGCTGGTGAAACTCGTCTATGCGCTGCTGGCCTTCGCGATCCTGATCTCGATCTTCGGCATCGCTAACACGCTCGCCCTCTCGATCCACGAACGCACTCGGGAGCTGGGGATGCTGCGGGCGATCGGGATGTCGCGGCGGCAGGTGCGGACGATGGTCCGCTACGAGGCGGTGATCACGGCACTGATCGGAGCGATCCTCGGGATGGTCCTCGGCATCGTCTTCGCCACCCTGATCGCGCAGCCGCTGAAGGACGAAGGGTTCACGCTGTCGTATCCGGTCGGCTCACTGGTCTTCCTGCTCGTCTTCGCCGCGATCGTCGGCGTCATTGCTGCGATCTGGCCGGCGCGCCGGGCCTCGCGCCTCGACGTGCTTCAGTCCCTGCAGTACGAGTAGCTCAAGCGGCGAGACCAAGGCGCAGGGCGCCGGCGGCTTCGAGCACCGCGGCGCGGGCGGTGGGGCAGATCGCGGTCAGGTTGAGGAAGGTGTGGATCAGGCCGGGGTGCCTACGTAGCGCCACCTGGACGCCGGCCTCGCGCAGCCGTGTGGCGAAAGCCTCGCCCTCGTCGCGCAAGGGGTCGAAGCCGGCGGTCGCGATGTAGGCGGGCGGCAGGCCGGAGAGGTCGGTGGCGTTCAGCAGGGCGACGCGGGGGTCGTCGCGGTCGACCGTGGGCGGCAGGTAGCGCTCCTCGAACCACTCCATGTCGCCCCGGGTGAGCAGAAAGCCCTCGCCGAAGGTCCGGCGCGAGGGAGCGGTCCCGGCGGTTTCGGTGACCGGGTAGATCAGCAGCTGCATCGCCGGGGAGGCGCTGTCGGTATCTCGCGCCGACAGGCAGGTCGCAGCGGCGAGGTTGGCGCCGGCGCTGTCGCCGCCGACGCCGATGCGCTCCGGGTCGGCGCCCAGGGTCTCGGCGTTCGCCGTCGCCCACTTGAAGGCCGCAAAGGCGTCTTCGGCCGCCGCGGGGAAGGGATGCTCGGGCGCCAGCCGGTAATCGACCGCGAGGATGCGGACGCCGGACCGGCTGGCGAGGAAGCGGCAGGGATCGTCGTGGGTGTCGAGGTCGCCGATCACCCAGCCGCCGCCGTGGAAATAGACGAGCAGCGGCGCCGGCTCGCCTGTCGCCTCGGGTACGTAGAGCCTGGCGTCGATCGTCCCGGCGGGTCCCGGAATCGCGACCGCCTCAACCCGCGCCATCGGGATCGGCGGCCGGTGGGCGACGATCCGCGCCTCTTTCCGCCGCTCCACGCGGGTCTCCGCCACCGCTTTCTTCCCCGCCGGGCCGTCGTCGGAGGTGAGGCGGTCCAGCCACAGCAGCGTGTGGATGTCGGGCGCGAGATGTTGCCCGTCGAGCACCGGCGGCTCCCCGAACAGGAGCCGCTGCAGCCGCGGCGGCAGGCCGCAGAGGAGCTTGACGACGCGGTGCTCGACCGCAACGGGAAAGCGGGGCAGGGTAGCCACCGCCGCAGGCTAGCCGTAACCAACGTCACACATTGGCCGGCACCTGCGGGAGTAGGTTGCCCTTTATGGAGGCGACCGCCACCGCTGCGGCTTCGGTGAACGGGCACGGTCCGTCGCCGATCGCGGGTCTGCCGCCGGGGCCACGGATGGGCCGGGTGCCGCAGACGGCGATCTGGTCGCGTCGCGCCCAGTGGCTGCTGGAGCAGAGCCGCGCCCGCTTCGGCCCGATGTTCACCTTGAAGATCGCCTACGAGGGCGACTGGGCCGTGGTCTCCGACCCCGAGCTGGTCAAGCAGGTCTTCACCGGCGATCCCAAGATCTTCCACGCGGGCGAGGGAAACCAGATCCTGCGCCCGATCCTCGGCGACAACTCGGTCCTCGTTCTCGACGAGAAGAAGCACATCAGCCAGCGCAGGCTGCTGCTGCCGCCCTTCCACGGCGAGCGGATGCAGGCCTACGGCGAGAAGATGACCGAGATCGCCGCCCGCGAGATCGAGAGCTGGCCGACCGGCGTCCCCTACAAGTTGCGGCCGCGGATGCAGGCGATCACGCTCGAGATCATCATCGAGACCGTCTTCGGCGTCCACGACGCCGAGCGGATGGAGCCGCTGCGCGAGGCCCTGCGGGACTTCCTCGACCTGACGACGAACCCGCGGATCCTGATGCCGGTACTGATGGTCGGCCCCGAGCGCGTCAACATGATCCCGGCCTTCCGCCGCCGGGTCGAAGCGGTCGACCGCCTGATCGCGGCGATCATCGACGAGCGCCGCCGGGCCGAGGACCTGGCTGAGCGCGACGACGTCCTCTCGATGATGCTGCAGGCACGGCACGAGGACGGCAGTCCGATGAGCGACGCCGAGATCCGCGACGAGCTGCTCACCCTCCTGGTCGCCGGCCACGAGACGACCGCGACCGCGCTCTCCTGGGCGATGGAGCGGCTGACCCGCCACCCCGAGAAGCTCGAGCGGCTGCGCGCCGAGGTCGAGGCGGGGGAGGACGCCTACCTGACCGCGACCGTGCAGGAGACGCTGCGCCTGCGGCCGGTGATCGTCGTCGTCGTTCGCAAACTGACCGAGGCGGTCGAGCTCGGCGGCTACGAGCTACCGGCCGGCGCCCGGGTCGTCCCCTGCATCCACCTGATCCACCGCGACCCGCAGATCTACCCCGAACCCGAGCGCTTTCTCCCCGAGCGCTTCCTCGACAACCCGCCCGGCACCTACACCTGGATCCCCTTCGGCGGCGGCGTCCGCCGCTGCCTCGGCGCCGCCTTCGCTCAGTTCGAGATGGCCGTCGTCCTCCGCGAGCTAGTCCGCCGCTACGAGATCACCCCGGCCAACCCCGCCTCAGAGCGCCCCTTCCGCCGCGCGATCACCGAGACCCCTCGGCACGATGCCGAGGTAGTCCTGAACTAAGCCGCGGTTTTCGTCCCGTCGGCAGGCGGGTAGGGAGGTGCCCAATGAAGCCGGGCAACCGCGAAACGATCCCAACGATCTCCGAAGCCGTGCGCGAGGCGACGGCGATCGTCGACCCGGAGGGGACTGACACCGCGGTCCTTGGCTTCTTCGAGAGCTTCGAGGACGACGACCGGCCGACCACCGCCGCCGAGGACCTCCGCGGCGTCCTCTTCAGCACCGTCAAAGGCATCGACCCCGAAGGCGACGACCCCGCTGCCCTGGCCGCCGCGGCAGCTGCCTTCTGGCTCGCCACCAACCCCGGCCAAGCCGACAACGGCGACCACGTCCTCCGTGAGGGTGTCCGCCTCGCCTTCGAAGGAAAGCCCCCCGAGCCGCTAGCCGACTGGCTCAGCGCGCGGGGCGTTGACCTTTAACGTTCTGAGGGTGTAGGGCCAAGCATGGGCGTGCACGCGGCGGAGCGACAGTGCTCTGCACGGCGCGCAGCCGCGGGTGCGGCCATGCGCCGTGCCCTACGCCCTCAACCGCAACCGGTGTTGTTGCCGCAGGAGGGACACGTGTAGCAACTGCCCGTCCGCTGCATCATCCCGCCGCACTGTTCGCAGGCCGGGCCGAGTTCCAGGCCCTGCATCTTCGCCGGGCGGACCGGGGGCTCTTCGGTCATCGCTGCCGTCGGCGCGACCGTGCCGCCGTTGCCGCCGTTCGAGTGGCCGTTGCCGCCGTTCGAGTGGCCGTTGCCGTTGGCCGGGCCCGCCGTGTCGGTGGCGATCCCGAGGCCGAGCTGAGACGTCTCCGCCTCCTTTTTGTTGCGGACCTCCTGGGTCATGATCCCCAGTTCCTCGAGCGTTTCGGTGTCGTCGATGAAGCGGCTCGCCAGCCAGCGCATGATGTAGTCCGGCATCGATTTGGCGAACGGGATCTCCGGGTTGCGGGTCATCCCCTCCGGCTCGAAGCGCATGTAGCTGAACTTCTGGACGAAGGTCTCGAGCGGCACCCCGTACTGGAGGCCGAGCGAGATCGCCGTCGCAAAAGCGTTGAGCAGGCCCCGCAGCGTCGAGCCCTCCTTACCGATGTCGGTGAGGAAGATCTCGCCGAGGGTTTCGTCCTCGTATTTGCCGGCGGTGATGTAACCCTCGTGTCCGGCGATGTTGAACTTGTGGGTGATCGATTCGCGCTCGAGCGGCATCTTCTTGCGCACCGGCTCGGGCATCTGCTGCTCCGCTGCCTGAGTCTCCTGGGCGTCGGTGCGCAGCGCCTGCGCCGTCTTCGAGCCGTCGCGGTAAATGGCGAGAGCCTTGAGGCCGCCCTTCCAACCCCGGGTGTAGGCATCGGCGATGTCCTCGACGGTGGCGGTCTGCGGCATGTTCACCGTCTTCGAGATTGCCCCGGATAGGAAAGGTTGGGTCGCGGCCATCATGTCGATGTGGCCGGTGTGGGTGATCGCCCGCTCGCCGACCGCGACGTCGAAGATCGGCAGATGCTCCTCTTTGAGGCCGGGGGCGCCGACGATCTTGCCGTTCTCGGTGATGTAGGCCTCGATCTGGTCGACCTCCGCCTCGCTGTAGCCGAGCGTCCGCAGGGCTAGCGGCACCGAGCGGTTGGTGATCGTCATCTGCCCACCGCCGACCAGCTCCTTGAACTTGACCAGCGAGAAGTCGGGCTCGATCCCGGTCGTGTCGCAGTCCATCAAGAAGCTGATCGTCCCGGTCGGGGCCAGCACCGTCGCCTGGGCGTTGCGGTAGCCGTGCTCCTCACCGAGCTCGACCGCTTCGTCCCAGGCCCGCTGCGAGGCCTCGAGCAGCTCGCCCTTGATCCCGGTGCCGACGACTTCGTAGGCGGCGTCGCGGTGCATCCGCATGACGCCGTTGTGGGGCTCGCGGTTCTTCGCGTACTCCTCGTAGGGGCCGGTGGCGCCGGCGGCGATCAGCGCCGACTGGCGGTAGGCGCGGCCGGTCATCAGCGAGGTGATCGCGGCGGCGACGTTGCGGCCGGCATCGGAGTCGTAGGGCAGGCCGTCCGACATCAGCAGGGCGCCGAGGTTGGCGTAGCCGAGGCCGAGCTGGCGGAAGCGGCGGGCGTTCTCGCCGATCTCCTCGGTCGGATAGCTCGACGGCCCGACGATGATCTCCTGGGCGAGGAAGACGACGTCAACGGTGTGCTCGAAGTCGGCGACGTCGAAGCTGCCGTCCTCGCGGCGGAATTTCATCAGGTTGATCGAGGCGAGGTTGCAGGCCGAGTTGTCGACGTGCATGTACTCGCTGCAGGGGTTGGAGGCGTTGATCCGCCCCGACTCCGGGCAGGTGTGCCAGCGGTTGATCGTGGTGTCGTACTGGACGCCCGGATCGGCGCAGCGCCAGGCGGCGTCGGCGATCTGGTTCATCAGCTCGCGGGCGTCGAGCGTTTTCACCGAGGAGCCGTCGGCGCGAGCGGTCAGGTGCCAGTCCTCGCCGCTCTCGACCGCCTCCATGAACTCGTCGGTGACCCGGACCGAGTTGTTGGCGTTCTGGTACTGGATCGAGGTGAAGCCGTCGCCGTCGATCGACATGTCGAAGCCGGCGTCGCGCAGGGCCGCGGCCTTCTCCTCCTCCTTGGCCTTGCACCAGATGAAGTCCTCGATGTCCGGGTGGTCGACGTCGAGGACGACCATCTTTGCCGCCCGCCGCGTCTTGCCGCCCGACTTGATCGTGCCGGCCCAGGCGTCGGCGCCGCGCATGAAGCTGACCGGGCCGGAGGCGAGGCCGCCCTTCGAGAGGTGCTCGACCGAGCCGCGGATGTTGGAGAGGTTGATCCCGGAGCCGGAGCCGCCGCGGAAGATCATCCCCTCTTTGGTGTTCCAGTCGAGGATCGACTCCATCGTGTCCTCGACGCTCAAGATGAAGCAGGCCGAGCACTGCGGCTTCTCCTCGAAGCCGACGTTGAACCAGACCGGCGAGTTGAAGGCCGCCTTCTGCATCAGCAGAATCGCGGTCAGCTCCATCTCGAAGGCCTCGCCGTCATCCTCGGAGGCGAAGTAGCCGAGCTCGCGGCCCCAGTCGGCGATCGTGCCGGCGACCCGGCCGATCATCTGTTTGACCGAGCTCTCGCGCTCGGGGCTGCCGAGCTTGCCGCGGAAGTACTTCTGGGCGACGATGTTGGTTGCGTTCTGCGACCAGCTCTTCGGGAACTCGACCCCGCGCTGCTCGAAGGCCGGGCTCTCCGGGTTGCCGATCACGGCATCGCGGATCTCCCACTCGATCTGGTCGAAAGGATGCACGCCGGCCGTCGAGAACTTGCGTTCGATCGAGAGGCCCTGCAGACCGTTCTTGGGACTGGCAACGGCGGTCTTGGACATCAAAAAACTCCTCTCGAGCGGGCTTTCAGCGGTAACTAAGCAGGATCGCTCAAAGACAGGACGGAAAAAGTCACGAAAGGCGCAATTAGGCAGTTCCGAAAGCCACGGGACTGTCTACATATTGTGTCAAGTCCCCAAAGTCGGCATTCGCCTTTTCCCATGGGACGGCGCATGGGGCCGCTGATATCGGGGTACCCTCTGGGCATGGACGAACTGCGCAGGGGCGCAGAACGGATGGGCGAGCGCGCCACCGCGGCCAAAGAGGCGATGAATGACCGCGCAAGCGCCGCGAAAGAGGCGATGGGCGAGCGGGCGACCGCGGCCAAAGAGGCGACCGCCGAGGCGATCGCGCTGGTCAAACCGAAACTGCGCGGCGTCTCACACAAATGGGCCTTTTTCGCCTCGCTGGTGCTAGGTGCCGCGCTGATCCTTCTCGCCGACACCCCGAAGGCGACCCTTGCAGTCGCGATCTACGCGATCAGCCTCTCGGCCCTGTTCGGGACCAGCGCCCTCTACCACGGGGTCGAATGGACGCGGCCGAGCGCGCGTCAATGGATGCGCCGCCTCGACCACAGCATGATCTTCTTCCTCATCGCCGGCACCTACACGCCGTTCGCGCTCCTCGTCCTCCACGGCTCCCTCGCGCAGGCGATCCTCGCCGTCGTCTGGATCGGTGCCGTCGCCGGAGCGATCGTCGAGATGGTCTGGATCGACCACCCGAAATGGGCCTCGGCCCTGATCTACCTAGCCCTCGGCTGGGTCGCCGTCGCCGCCTTCCCGGAACTCTGGACCGGCCTCGGCGTCGCCGGCACCCTCCTCGTCGCCTTCGGCGGCCTCCTCTACACCGCCGGCGCCGTCGTCTACGCGACCCAGCGCCCCAACCCCAACCCCGCGGTCTTCGGATACCACGAGGTCTTCCACCTCTTCGTCATCGCCGCCGCAGTGGCCCAGTACGCGGCGATCGCCTTCTTCGCCCTGCCGAAGGGCTGACCTAGCCGAGGAGCGGTTCGATCAGCTCCCGCATCGCCAGCTTGGTCTGCGGCCGGCTGAGCCCGCGGTCGCGCCGCAGCAGCTTCCAGACGTAGATGTCGGTCGCGGCGACCAGCTGGGCCAGGCGCCGCTCGTAGAGCTTTCCCCGCAGCCCCTCCAGGGCGGGAGCGAAGGCCTGCCGGCACCACTGCAGGTGGTATATGCGGCCGGCGTCGGCAAGGTGCTTGAGGATCGGCTCGCGCTCCTCCTGGGCGAGAAGCCAGAGGATCCGGTCGCCGAAGCGCTCGTAGTGGTCGACCAGCTCGTCGATGATCTTCACCGGATCGCCGACCGGCAGCGGCCCGCGGTCGGCACCCATCTTCTCCGCCGTCTGCAGGTAGGAGGCGAGGAAGAGACCCTCCTTGCTCTCGAAGTGGCGGATCACCGTCTGTACCGAGACACCGGCCCTCCGGGCCACCTCCGCAAGGGTGATTTCGTCGAAGAAGAGTTCCTCGAAAGCGACCTCAACCACGTCGAGGATCTTCTTCCGCGTCGCCTCCGCGCTTTTGGCACGGGCGTTCATCCGGTAGGGGCGCTTGGTTTTCGCCTCGCCTCTGCTCACGGCGACAAGGTATCCGGCCTCTGGCTGCAGCTCAGGCGTAGGCCCGTCTGTATCCCCAGGGGGCGGCGATCGAAAGTTTCCACCGCTCTTCTATCCGGCACACCACGAGGACGGCGTCGGAGACCTGCACGCAGCGCCCGTCGCGCCGCTCGCCGCTGCTGATGCGCCATCGCTGGTGGATGAGGACGACCTCACCGACGCCCACCGAGCTGCTCAGCTCGACCTGGATCTCGGTCCGCCGGGTGACCATCTGGGCGAGGACCTCACGGATCCGCTCGCGGCCGTAGATCGCGGTCGCGTCGGCAGTGACGAGGCAGCCGTCTCTGGCAAAACAGCTCGCGGCGAGGTTGAGTTCGCCGCGGTTCAGAGCCTGCACGAACCGCGGGCAGATCCATGTTGAGCTTGCGCGAAGAACGGTTGCGCTCTCCAAATTCACGTTAATAACGTTAACGCGAAAATATGGCCTCGGCAAGAGGTCGTGACGGGAGGAGCAGAGATGAGAAGAGGAATGGCAGTCGCACTCACGGCGGCGGTGCTGATCGGGATGGTGACGATCGGCCTCGCGGTGGCGAGCGACGGAAACCCGAAGCCGACGGTGGTGCGGGCCGGGAACATGGTCCTGGAGGTCGACGGGAACATCGTCCCGGACGTCCTGCCCAGGCATCGATTCGCCCCGATGGGCTTCTGGGGCAGCGCCCGGCTCTCGACCATCGACGGGTCCCACCCTCCCGCCTTGGAAGAGAGCGTCTTCGACGCGGACAGGGATGTCGTCGTCGACGTCGAGGGCCTGCCGATCTGCCGGATCGGTCAGCTGCGGGCGGTGGAGACGCGAACGGCGGAAGCGGCTTGCGGCGAAGCGATCCTCGGGCGGGGCAGCGCCACGGTCGAGGTCGCCTTTCCCGAACAGAAGCCGTTCGACTCGACCGGGCCGCTGATCTTCTTCAACGGCGGCGAACGGGGCGGGGTCGTGAAGGTGCTCGCCTACAGCTACGTCAGCGTCCCGGCCCCGACGGCGGTTATCGCCACTGCGGAGATCCGGCGGGAGCACAAGGGGCCCTTCGGCCTTCGGGTCGAGACCCAGGTCCCGAGGATCGCCGGCGGCGCCGGCTCGTTCGTCGCGGCGAGATTTAGCATGCGCCGCGTCTACACCTACAAGGGGAAACGCCGCAGCGTGATCTTGGCCCGCTGCCCCGATGGGCTGATCCGGGCCAAGGGGGTGTTCAGCTTCAGCGACGACACCGTCCTCTCGGGCAGCGTCTTCCGCACCTGCACGGCCCGGGGCTGACCGTACGGCTGGTCCTGGTCGACCTCTAGGCCGGGACCAGTTCGCTCAGCTGCTCGACTTCTGAGACCAGCTCGGCCAGCAGGCCCTCGAGTTGCTCGGACTGCTCGGGTGGGAGCTCGAGGCGGTTGCCTCGCATCAGCTCGGCGGCTTTGGCGACGGGGAGTTCGCGCTCGACCACGCGGCCGCCGAGGGCGCCGAGGACCTTGCGGGTCTCGGCCTGCGCCCAGACGGCGCCGAACATGCCGGTCGAGGCACCGATCACCGCCGCCGGCTTGCCGGTGAGGGCGCTTTGGCCAGCGGGGCGGGAGGCCCAGTCGAGGGCGTTCTTGAGGACGCCGGGGATCGAATGGTTGTACTCGGGGGTGGCGACGATCACCGCGTCGGCCTCGCGCATCGCCTGGCGTAGGGCCTCGACCGGCTCCGGGCTGCCCTCGGCCTCAACGTCGGCGTCATAGGGCGGGATCTCCCCGAGGCGGTCGAACTCCACCAGCTCCGCCCCGGCGGGAAGCCGCTCGGCGGCCTCCCGCAGCAGGGCGTGGTTGTAGGAGTCCCGGCGCAGGCTTCCGGTTATGCCCAGGACCCGCATCGCTATGCCTCCTCGCCGACCAGCTCGAGGTCGACTGAGATCGTCACGGCGTAGTCGAGGACCTCGCCGCCGCTCGGCAGCTCGGCCTGCCAGTCGAGGCCAAAGTCGCGCCGGTCGACGGTCGACTCAATTGAGAGGCCGACCCGGGCTTTGCCGGCCATGTCACCGCCGAGCTGGGCGAAGCGGCCACTGGCCTCGACCTTGCGGGTCTCGCCGTGGATCTCGAGATCGCCGGCGACCCGCAGGCTGCCGTCCTCGCCGACGCTGAGCTCGGTCGAGCTGAAGCGCAGTTGGGGGAAACGCTGGGTGTCGAAGAACTCGGGGGAGAGCAGGTGGCCCTTCAGCATCTCCTCGTCGATCTCGATGCTCTCGACCTCGACGCTGCCCTCGAGCTGGGCCTGCTCGCCGCCGGTCAGGCGCGCCTCGTATTTGTCGAAGCCGCTGCGGAAGGTCGTAACGCCGTTGTGGGTGACGGCAAAGGCGACGCTGGAGTGGACCGGATCCACCGTCCAGGTGCCCGCCGGGACCTGCTGTTTGTTGACCGTCTCCGTGCTCATAATCGCTTCCTTCCCTAGATGGTTGATCCTCAAACGGTTGACGTGGAAACAATCCTAGCGAGGGAAACTTTGCTTGTCAACTATTGCCTCAGCAAGCAATCTGTGGGAAGATGTCATCGATGAACGAGCAGACCGCAGTCGCAGAGAGGAAGGACACGAGCGCGGACTTCGATCCGCACCGCGAGGCGTGGATCTCTCTCACCCAGACCCATGCCGCTGTCACCGGCCGTCTGCAGGAGGCACTGACCGCGGCCGAGCTGCCGCCGCTGCCCTGGTTCGAGGTCCTGGCGACGCTCGACCGGGCGCCGGAACAGCGGCTGAAAATGGGGGAGCTGGCCGAGGCCTTGGTGATCACCCGCGGCGGCCTGACCAAGCTGGTCGACCGGCTGATCAAGGCCGGCCTGCTCGAGCGGGCCTTCTGCGAGACCGACCGCCGGGTTTCCTACGCGACGCTCCTCCCCGCTGGCGTCGAGCTTTTGGAAGAGATGCGGCCGATCGTCCGCTCCGAGCTGGCGGCGGCCTTCAGCGCCAAGCTCACCATCGCCCAAGCCGACGAGCTGCGCCAGATGCTCGACAGCATCCGCGGCGGCGCCTGCGGCACCAGTTAGGCGAGCGCGGCCGCGGCCCGCTCTTTGGCGGACTCGATGGTCGCGAGGATGTCCTGCTCGCGGCCTTCGCGGAGCAGCACGATCGGGTCGGGGTCGCCGTTAACGATCCCCTCGAAGAACTCTTTGCGGTCCTGGTAGGTCGGCAGCGTCCCCTTCGCCCAGCCACGGGCGTCGTTGAGAATCACCGCCAGGCGCGCGTACTCCTCGCCGAACAGCTCGGAGATCTCGCGCTTCATCCGCTTGGCCAGAGCGGGGGAGGCGCCGGCGGTCGAGATCGCGATCGCCAGCGGCCCGGTGCGGACGATCGCCGGCAGGATGAAGTTGCAGAGCGGCGGCACGTCGACGATGTTGACCAGCATCGCCCGCTTCTCGGCGTCGTAGAAGATGCCGATGTTGACCTCGGAGTCGTCGGTACAGGCGATCACCATGAAGACACCCTCGAGGTCCTCCGGCCCGGCGTACTCCCGCTTCTCCCACTGGATCGAGCCCTCCTGCGCCAGCCGCTCCAGCTCGGGGTGGGCCGTCGGCGCGATCAGGGTGACGTCGCCGCTACAGGCGAGCAGTCCCTCGACCTTCTCCAGGCCGATGTCGCCGCCGCCGACGACCAGGCACTTGCGCCCGGTCAGTTTCAGGCAGGCGATGTAGAAGGGCGTCTCGAGCATGTCCCGCACGCAGGACTGATCGCAGATCCCTTTGCGGAACTGGCAGACGCACTCCTTGCCGGCATAGGCCTGAGCGGGCATCGAATGACAGGTTAATGATCCGGGCTAGCCGCCCCGGACGCGAAGCGGAGGAGGCGGCGACTGATCCGGGTTAAATGCTGTCCAGGGTGACGCGGAGGCCCTCTTCGAGGCCCATCTCGGCGCGCCAGCCGAGCTCGCGCTCGGCGCGGGAGGCGTCGATCGTGATCCGCTGCACCTCGCCGGTGCGTTCCGGGGCGAATTCAGGGTCGAAGCTCTCGTTGCCGGAGAGGTTCTTCAGCGACTCGATCAGTTCGAGGACGTCGGTCTCCTTGCCGGTGCCGATGTTGATCGCCCCGGTCGCCTTCGACTCGGCGGCAGCGAGCGCCGCGGAGACCACGTCGCCCACATATATGTAGTCGCGGGTCTGCTTGCCGTCGCCGAATACCGTGGGGCGGCCGCCCTCCTTCAGCAGGCCGCAGAAGATCGCGATCACGCCGGCCTCGCCGAGCGGGTCCTGGCGCGGCCCGTAGACGTTGCCTAGACGCAGCGAGATTCCCGAGAGGCCGTAGAGCCGCTCATATAGAGAGAGGTAGCCCTCGGCGGCGAACTTGCTCTGGCCGTAGGCGGACATCGGTGCGATCGGCGCGCTCTCGGGGAGCGGGAGCTGCTGTCCCTCGCCCTCGCCGTAGATCGCGCCACCGGTCGAGATCGAGACCACCCGCCCGCACTCCGAGGCGCGCGCCGCCTCGAGCACGTTGGCGGTGCCGCCGACGTTGATGCCGGCGTCGAAGAAGGGGTCGGCGAGGGACTTGCGGACGTCGATCTGGGCGGCGAGGTGGAAGATCGCCCCCGGCCGTTTCTCCGTCGCGAGGCCGACCAGGCCGTCGCGGTCGCGGATGTCCATTTCGACCAGCTCGGCGCCGTTCGCGAGCCCTGGTTCGAGGTTCGACATGCGGCCGGTCGAGAGGTCGTCGACGACCGTGACCTCGTCGCCCCGCGCGAGCAGGGCGTCGACCAAATTCGAGCCGATGAAGCCCGCGCCGCCAGTGACCAGACACTTCATGAGCCGGGCATCCTAAGCACATCGGCGGGCCTTGCCCGGGAGATTGGCCGCTTGTACGCCTTATTGCGTGGCCGACGACCCCTGCTACCCTCGCCGCCCCATGAGACTGATCGTCACCGAGAAGAACAACAGCGCCAAGAAGATCGCCGAGGCGCTGAGCCGCGGCAGCAACGGCAGCGACAAAACTTTCAAAGTCCCCTTCTACACCTGGACCGACGACGACGGCAACGAGCAGATGACCGTCGGCCTCAAGGGCCACGTGCTCGGCCCGGCCTTCCCCGAGGGCTACTCGAACTGGCAGAAGACCGACCTGCACGACTTGATCGACGCCGAGCTGATCAAGGAACCGACCGACAAAAACGTCGTCAAAGCGATCAAGAAACTGGCCAAAGAGGCTGACGAGTTGGTGATCGCCACCGACTTCGACCGCGAGGGCGAGCTGATCGGGCTCGAGGCGCTGGAGGAGATGCTCGACGCCAATCCGGATCTGGGCTCGCGCGAGGGCACCGCTGACGGGACCCTGCGGATCAAGCGGGCCCGCTACTCGGCGCTGACCAAAGAGGAGATCGAGCGGGCCTTCAACGAGCTCGACGAGCTCTCCTACCCGCTCGCCAACGCCGGCGCCGCCCGCCAGGACATCGACCTGCTCTGGGGCGCGACCCTGACCCGCGCGGTCTCCCTGGCCAGTCGCCGCTTCGGCTCCAACTTCCTCTCGGTCGGCCGGGTCCAGAGCCCGACCCTCGGCCTGATCGTCGAGCGCGAGATGGAACGGCGCGCCCACGTCGCCAAACCCTTCTGGGAAGTCTTCGCCAAGTTCCAGCACCCCGACGGCAGCTTCGAGACCCACCACACCGTCGACAAATTCTGGGAGAAAGCCGAGGCCGACGCGGCCCTCGCCGGCACCTCGAACCCCGGCACCGTCAAAGCGGTGACGGCGCGCAAAAACACGCGCAAACCGCCGACGCCCTACAACACCACCGCTTTCTCGACCGACGCCTCCAGCCGCCTCGGCATCACCCCCGCCAGCGCGATGCGGATCGCCGAGGACCTCTACATGGACGGCTTCATCTCCTACCCGCGTACGGACAACACGGTCTACCCGTCCTCGCTGCCGGTGCGGGAGCTGGTCTCCTCACTGGTGCGGATCAAAGAGTTCTCCGCCGCCTCCGGCCTGCTCGACGGCGAGCTGAAACCGACCCGCGGCAAAAAAGAGACCACCGACCACCCGCCGATCTACCCGACCCAGGCAGTCCATCCAGGCGCCCTCGAGGGTCCGAAGAAACGGGTCTACGAACTTGTCGTCCGCCGCTTCCTCGCAACCTTCAGCCCGCCGATGATCACTGAGTCGACGCGCGCCGACATCGAAGCCGGCGATCAGACCTACTTCGTCCGCGGCTCGGTCGTCGTCGACCCCGGCTACGCGGCGATCTACACCTACGCCCGCTCGGCCGACGAGGAGATCCCGAAACTCGAAGAGGGGCAGGCGCTGCAGCTGGAGGGCGACCCGTGGGTCGTTGATAAGGAGACCCAGCCACCCGGCCGGATCTCGCAGGCGAAACTGATCGAGATGATGGAGGAGCGCGGCCTCGGCACCAAAGCGACCCGCGCCGACATCATCCAGAAGCTCTTCGACCGCGGCTACGTCTACAGCAACCCGCCGATCCCGACCGAGACCGGGATCGCCCTCTACGAGGCGTTCAAGAACTACGTGCCGGCGATGGCGACGCCGGAGATGACCGCCCAGCTCGAGGCCGAGATGGACCGGATCGCCGCCGGCGAGATGAGCAAGGGCGCGGTCGTTGGCGAGAGCCGCGACCTCCTGCACAAGACCTGGACCGAAATCGACGGCAGTCGTGAAGACCTGGCAAAAGTGATCTGGAAAGGGATGGACGAGGACCGCATTCTCGGCCCCTGCAAGGTCTGCGAAGAAGCCGGCCGCACCAAGGAGGACGGCTCGCCGAACATGCTGCGGATCATCCGCGCGAAAAAATCCGGCAAACGGTTTGTCGGCTGCAGCGGCTGGACCCTCGACGATCCCGACTCCTGCGATCAGACCTTCCCGCTGCCGCAGCGCGGCGACGTCTTCCGGCTCGAGGAACGCTGCTCGATCTGCGACCGCACCCCGCGCCTCAAAGTCCAGCCGTTCCGCGGCCGTCCCTGGAACCTCTGCCTCAACGACGACTGCGAGTCGATGCAGGAGATGAAGAAACGCCGGGCCGAGCGCGAAGCCGCCAAAGCGGCGAAAGCGGAGATGGAAAAGAAGGCGCCGCCGAAAGGCGACGAGAACGCCGCTCCCGCGAAAGCCAAAAAAGCGAAAGTCAAAGCTTCGAAAGCGGACACGGCGACGCGCGGGCGCAAACGCGCCAAAGCCGGCGCCAAAAGCTGAGGCAGCCGTTGTTCATCTCCCTCGAGGGGATCGACGGCTCCGGCAAGAGCACCCAGGCGCGGCTGCTGGTCGAGGCGCTGGGGGAGGAGACGGTGGCGATCCGCGAGCCGGGCGGGACCCAGGCGGCCGAGCGGATCCGCGAGCTGCTCGCCGACCCCGACCTCGAGCTGGAGCCGCTGGCCGAGCTGATGCTGTTCCTGGCCGCGCGGACCGATCTGACCGAGCGGGTGATCCGGCCGGCGCTGGAGGCCGGGCGCGACGTCGTCGCTGACCGTTTTTCCGACTCCAGCGTCGCCTACCAGGGCGCCGCCCGCGGCCTCGGCGTCGGCGAGGTGATCGGCCTCTGCGAGGCGGCCACCGATGGTCTCTGGCCCGACCTCACCCTGCTGCTGCGGGTTGATCCAGAGACCGGGCTAGGCCGAGCGGAGAGCGACGACCGCTTCGAGCGCGAGGGCCTCGGCCTGCAGCAGGCGGTCGCCGAGGCCTACGAGGAGATCGCGGTGATCGCCAGCGACCGGGTCGTCGTCATCGACGCCACCGGTTCGGTCGAGGAGGTCCACCAGCGGGTGATGGAGGCGGTGCGTGAGCGCAGCCGGGATTGAGCACACCAGGGTGGGGCCGAAATCGGAAGCGCTGCTCGAGGCGACCGCCCATCAGCCGCGGGCTCGTGTTGCGCTGAGCGCGGCGCTCGCCGGTGAGCCCTCGCACGCTTACCTCTTCAGCGGTCCGCGCGGCTCCGGCAAGCGGGCGGCGGCGCGGGCCTTCGCGGCGGAGATACTGGCCGCCGCCTCGGCCGACCCCGATGACGCACGCCGCCGGGCGCTGCTCGACCCCTCGCCGCACCCCGATCTCGTCTGGCTCGCCCCGACCGGCGCCCAGCACATGGTCGAGGAGGTCCGTGAGCGGGTGATCCGCGCCGCCGCCTATCGGCCCTTCGAAGGCGGCAAGCGCGTCTTCGTGGTCGAGGCGGCCGAGGCGATGCGGGACGAGAGCCAGAACGCGCTGCTGAAGACGCTCGAGGAGCCGCCCGAGTTTGTCCACCTGATCCTGCTCTCGTCTGACGGCGAGGGCCTGCTGGAGACCGTGGCCTCCCGTTGCCAGACGGTCGATTTCGCGCCGCTGCCGGCGGAGGTGCTGGAGCGGGAGCTTGCCATGGAAGGTGCCTCGCCCGACGAAGTCGCGGCCGCCGCGCGGCTAGCGGCCGGTGACCTGGAGCGGGCGCGGCTGCTGTTGAGCGAGCCCGGCCGCAAGCTGCGCGCCGATGTCGAGCGCTGCGTCATCGCAGCGCTGGAGGGCGAGTGCGGGCGCGCGCCCTGGAAAGGGCTGCTCGACCGCGCCAAGGCGGTCGGAGACGACGCCGAAGCTGTCGCCCGCGAAGCGCTCGAAGAGGAGTCGAAGGCGGGGATCAAACGCAGCGCCAAAGACATCTCCGACGGTGCCAAACGCGCCGGCCGCCGCCGTCGCACCGAGATCCTCGAGCTCGCCTTCGAGCTCTGCGCCGCCTGGCTCCGCGACCTCGCCGCGGTTGCCGCCGGGGCCGAGGAGGTCGTCTTCAACCGGGACCGCCTCGACCTCCTGCGCTCGCAGGCCCAAGGTCTAGCCCCCGCCGCCGCCCGCCGCGGTGCCGAGCTCGTTCAGGAGACCCGTCGCGGCCTCGAACTGAACGTCAGCGAGGAGCTAGCCCTCGAGGCGCTCTTTTTCCGACTCGAGACGCTTCTCGCCTGAAGCGCCGTTGCCGTTGGCGCCGGCGCGCTTTTCCGCCAGAGCTTTTTCGATTGCCCGCTCCTGCGCGAGCCGCGTGATCTGGGCCGCTTGGCGGGACATGATCACGCTGAAGTTGAGCGCTAGGCCGAGCAGCAACAGCAAGACGATTGAGAAGAGGGCGACGTTGGTGTTGCGGACGCCCATCAGGTTGGCGACCACCTCGAGCAGGCCGGGGAAGGCGGCGCCGGCCAGCATCCCGAGGCCGGCGACGAACCAGATCACGCTGTAGCGCTCCTGCAGGCGATCGCGGCGGATCAGCTCGAGGATCATCAGCATGAAGAAGAGCGCCAGCACGGCGGCGACGATCCGGGTCTGCGAGGTGAGGTGGACCTGCCCGGTTTCGGCAGCGAAGGGGAGCATCGCTACTCGGCCTCCACGTGCCGGGGCCGGAATTGGCCGACCAGCAGCACGACCAGGCCCTTGAAGATGAAGAAGGCCGAGCGCAGCGGGGTCAGGAAGGAGCTGCCGCCGGCCCGCTCCAGCATCCGCACCGGCAGCTCCTCGACCCGGAGGCCCTGGCGCACCGCCAGCTGCAGCGACTCGATCTCGGCGAAGTCGGGCGAGTAGTGCTGGCTGAACAAAGACATCACCCGGCGGTTGGCGGCGCGCATGCCGCTGGTCGTGTCGGTGAAGCGCTGCCGGGTCGCCAGGGTGAGGAAGAAGCGGAAGACGCTGGTCCCGATCCGCCGCGAGAAGGTCGGCCGGTAGTCGCCGCTGGCGGCAACCGCGCCGGCGTGGTAGCGGGAGCCGATCACCAGGTCGGCGCGGTCGGCGGTCACCTCCGCCAGCAGCCGCGCCACCTCCTCGGCCGGGTGCTGCCCGTCGGCGTCGAGGTGGGCGCAGGCCTCGTAGCCGTTGCGCAGCGCGTAGAGGTAGCCGGTCTGCAGCGCCGCCCCCAGACCCTGGTTGAACGGCAGCGAGGCGACCAGCGCCCCGGCTTCCCGCGCCCGCTCGGCGGTGGCGTCGGTCGAGCCGTCATCGACGACCAGCAGGTCCGCCTCGGGGATCGCTTTGCGGACGTCGGCGATCACGCCGCCGAGGGCCGCTTCCTCGTTCCAGGCTGGGATGAAGACGAGAGTTCGCACAACTTCGATTCTCCCACGTGGGCGGGAAATGGCTGGATTCGCCGCCCCGGCGAGAGGATTGTGTTAGTAAATCTTCATGCGCCGCGACGCCGACAATCCCACCGCTGCGCCCCCGGGGTCGCTGCGGATCGGTATGCGCGTCTGGCTGACGGGAGCCTTCGCCGCGGTCAGTCTGATCACCGCTGGCGCCGTCTACCTCTTCGGCGACAAGCCGCAGGCGCTGATCGCCGCCGTCGCCATCGGCGTCCTCGCCGGGCTGATGATCGCGGTCGCGATCTCCCACCGCGTCGTCCGCCTCGCTCGTGCTGCCGGCGAAATGGCGGGTGGCTCCTTCGACGCACCGCTGACGACCACCGGCCCCGACGAGATCGGCGACCTCGCCCGCGCGCTCGACTCGATGCGCGCGTCGCTGAAAGAGAGCTTCGGCGTGATGACCGCCGACCGCAACAAGCTGGCGGCGATCTTCGACGGCCTCACCGACGTGGTCATGGTCGTCGACTACGAAGGCCCGGTCCGCTTCTCCAACAGCGCCGCCAGCCGCCTGCTCGACTCCTCCGGAGAGCCGCCCGAGCCGGTTCTGCCGCAGCTCCAGCGCGCCTCCGAAGTTGGCTTCTCCGCCCACCCGGCGCTGCGGATCGGCGACCGCGCCTACGCGATGACCGCCCGTTCCCTGCCCGACGAGCGCGCCGTCCTCGCGGTCCTCCGCGACCGCACCGACGAGCTGCGCCAGGAGCTCGCCGAAGCCGACTTCGTCTCCAATGCCGCCCACGAGTTGCGCAACCCCCTGGCCGGGATCTCCAGCGCGATCGAGGTCCTGCAGGGCGGGGCCAAGGACGACCCCCGCGACCGCGACCACTTCCTCAAACGGCTCGGCGAAGACGCCGAGCGGATGAACCGGCTGACCCAGTCGCTGCTGACCCTGGCGCGGGTCGAGTCGCGCGGCGCGGCGGAGCGCGAACTGGTCGACGTGCCGCTGGCGATTCGCGACGTGGTCAGCGCCTGCGACGCGCCGCCGCACGTCGACCTGGTCGTCGACGTCGAGTCGAATCTGGCCGCGACGGGGGACCCGACCCTGCTGCGGCAGGTGATGATCGGCTTGCTGACCAACGCGTTCAAGAACACTCCACCGCCCGGCACCGTTACCGTTCGCGGCCGCCATGACAGCGAGGACGAAGTCATCTTGGAGGTCATCGACACCGGCACCGGCATCCCGGCGGTGGAGCTCGAACGCATCTTCGAGCGCTTCTACCGGCGCACTGAGACCCGCACGCACGAGGGCTTCGGCCTCGGCCTGGCGATCGCCCAGCGGATGGTCGACGTGATGGGCGGCCGGATCGGGGTCGAGTCGGTGCAGGGGGAGGGGAGCACCTTCTGGGTCCGCCTCCCGGTCGCGAAACCGAGCCCGACCCCGGTCGCATGAGCAGCGGCCGGATTCTGATCGCCGACGACGAGCCGTCGGTCCGCGACTCGGTTGGCTACGCGCTGACCCAGGAGGGCTTCGACGTCACCCCGGCCGCCGACGGCGACGAGGCGGCGTCGCTGCTCGGCAGCGGCGTCCCCTTCGACCTGCTGATCCTCGACATCATGATGCCGGGCCCGAGCGGCCTCGACATCTGCCGCGACGTCCGCTCCCGCAGCGCCGTCCCGATCATCGTCCTCACCGCCAAAGACGCCGAGGTCGACAAGGTGGTTGGGCTCGAGGTCGGCGCCGACGACTACGTCACCAAGCCCTTCTCGGTCCGCGAGCTGCTCGGCCGCGTCCGCGCCCAGCTGCGCCGCCGCGAACTCGACCGCTCGCCGCTGGCCGAGGCGGTGAAGATCGAGTCCGGGCCGGTCTCGATCGACCTCGTCCGCCACGTCGCCGCCGTCCGCAGCGTCCCGGTCAATCTCACCCGCTCGGAGTTCCAGCTCCTCCGCCTCCTCGTCGCCCGCCCCGGCGAGGTCTTCTCCCGCTCCCAGATCATGGAGGAGCTCTGGCAGACCGAGTTCGACGGCGACGAGCGCGCCTGCGACGTCCACATCTCCAACCTCCGCCAGAAGGTCGAGCGCGACCCCCAGAAGCCCGAGCTGGTGCTGACCGTGCGTGGCGTTGGCTATAAGTACAACCCAGACGCCAACTAGGAGAGGGGCCCTATGCCACTGGTACCGATGGTCGTCGAGCAGACTGCTCGCGGCGAGCGCTCATTCGACATCTACAGCCGCCTGCTCGCGCAGCGGATCATCTTCCTGGGTGAACCCGTCACCGAGGACCTCGCCAACCTGATCATCGCCCAGTTGCTGCACCTCGAGGCCGAGGACCCCGACAAGGACGTCAGCCTCTACATCAACTCCCCCGGCGGCTCCGCCTACGCCGGCCTGGCGATCTACGACACGATGCAGTTCGTCAAGCCCGACGTGCAGACGATCTGTTACGGGATCGCGATGTCGGCGGGCTCGCTGATCCTCACCGGCGGCGCGGCCGGCAAACGGATGGCGCTGCCGAACAGCCGCATCCTCATCCACCAGCCGAGCGGCGGCTTCGAAGGCCAGTCGAGCGACATCGAGATCCACGCCAAAGAGATCCTCGAGCTGCGGGCCCGCCTCGACGGGATCTACGTCAAACACACCGGCCAGTCCGAGGAGCAGATCCACCGCGACATGGAACGCGACAAATTCTTCCAGCCCGACCAGGCGGTCGAGTACGGCCTGATCGACCGGGTGATCGAGTCCCACGAGTTCCAGGCCGGCGAGCCGGCAGTCGTCGGCTAGCCCACTCACTCCGAGCTTTTGGGGGCTATGACCCCCACAAGTTCGTAGCGGCTTCAGTCGCCGAGGCGGCGCCAGGCCCAGAACCCGGCGACCGCGGCGGCGGCGCCGGCCAGGACCCCGGTGACGCCCGGCAGGCGCATCTGCGGGTCGCGGGCGGCGAAGGCGAAGGCCGAGGCGTCGGCGAGGTCGCAGAGGTTCGAGACCAGCAGCACCGTCCGCAGCCGGTCTGGGTCTGAGAGCGCGCCAAGAGTGAGGGCGCCGATCGCGATGTCCCTGCCGCCGCCGAGTTTCGCCAGCGCCACCCCGGTCGGGCCCGGCTCGGGGAAGCGCATAGCCCGCAGCGTCGGCCGCGTCGCCAGGAAGATCGCCGCCCCCAGCGCCACCCGGCTGCCGCCGATCTGCATCGCCACCTGCCGAGCTTTCGAGTCGATCCGTTTGCGCCGGAACATTGGCCTCTTTCTACCCAACTCGCCGAAACTGCATCATGGGGGAGTGGCAGAGGGCGACACGATCCTGCGGCTGGCGCGGCGGTTCGAGCAGACGATCGTCGGTGAGACGGTGGCGGCTAGCGCTCCCAATCCGCGCGGGAAGGCGGCGGGGATCGAACGCCTGGACGGGCGGCGGCTGGAGGCGGTTGAAGCGCGCGGCAAGCACTTCCTGCTCGACTTCGGCGAGCTCTCTCTGCACAGTCACCTGGGGATGAACGGTGGCTGGCACATCTACCGGCACGGCGCCCGCTGGCGGCGCCCCCGCGCCTCCGCCTGGGCCGTCCTCACCGGGGGTGGTTGGGAGGCAGTCCAGTTCGGCGGCACGACGCTGCAGGTGATGACGACGCCGCGGCTGCGGCGGCACCCGCAGATCACCGGCCTCGGCCCCGACATCCTCGCCGAGGAGTTCGACGAGGACGCGGCCGTAGCCGCGATCCGCACTGACCCGAGCCGCGGCCTCGGCGACGCCCTGCTCGATCAGCACCTGGTCGCCGGGATCGGCAACATCTTTAAGAGCGAGGCCTGCTTCGCCGCCCGCGTCGATCCCTGGCGGCCGGTCGGCGAGCTCTCCGAAGAGGAGCTGCGCAGCGTCCTTGCCGCCGCTCGCGGCCTGATGCTCGAGGCGGTGAAAAGCGGCGGCCGCCTCCCCTTCAAGATCTACAAACGCCGTCAGGGCGCCTGCCCCCGCTGCCGGGGCCGCATCTCCTCGCGCGGCCAGGGCGACGCCAACCGTACGACCTACTGGTGCCCGCGTTGCCAGGTCTGAGGCGCCGGTGGCGACGGGCGACCGCCGCCGGTGCGAAGGCCGCCGCTCGGAAGCCGGCTGCTCCGCCGCGGCCACGCTCCTATTACGCGGTCGCCGGTGTCGCCCTTGACGAGGAGATGGAGCGCCTCCGTAGCCTGCCCGTCTTCGCCGACGGGCCGCTGGCGCGCTTAGCGCCGGCGCTGAAGGTGCGGCGGGCGAGCAAGCGCCCGAACCGCCTCGGCTTCGCCGTCCCCAGCGAGTTCCGCCTCTCGGTCACCGCCTACCCCGGGATCCGCCGCGGCGACGTCCTCGAGACCCTGCTCCACGAGCTCGTCCACCTCCACGTCGGCCGCGCTGCCGAGGCCCACGCTTGGCACGGCCCCACCTTCAAGCGCACCCTCGCCCAAGCGATGCGCGAGGCCTACGGCATCACCATCCCTGCGCCCCGCTCAACCCTCCACGGAACCTACGCCGAGGCAATCGAGCGGTGAATCAAGCCTGCGTCTCTTCCTCGTCATCCCAGTGCCGCCGCTCGCGCAGGTGGTGAACGACGAGGACGAGGATGACGATGAGGGCGGGGGCGAAGACCGGCAGCGCGACGATCGCGTTGTGATGGGCGAGCGGCAGGATCACCTGCCGCCGACCTGCTGGAAGCCGAGGCCGCGGAC